>JGI10211J14876_10000816_pt1 | contig 13505 bp, 16 predicted proteins | sample Etolagsediment_FD_14876 | JGI IMG/M metagenome (IMG submission 14876)
CAATATCCCGCTAACTGGTTGCGACTTGCTTCTTTAGCAGAAAAACAAGCTATTGGAATTACAGAAGCACCGGATCCCCGTCCATTTGATCAACGTTTTTATTGGGGATACTCAGAAGACGGTGAGTTAATTGAAAAAGATCTAGCTCAATTGAAAACCCAATGGATCTCTACTGTTAAAGAGACAGCCAACTCGATGCTTTCTCAAACGGATTGGATGGTAATTCGTTCTTCCGATCCTTCGTCTGACAAGATTTTGTCTGAAGAAGTAAAGCATGAGCGTTCCGCCATTCGTTTGAAGAGTGACGAAAAAGAAGAAAAAATTAACGGTTTTACAACAGTTGGAGAGCTTGCTGCTTTTGTTACCGGTACCGAATATCATTCTTGGCGCCAAACAGATCAAATTGATAAGGATACACTTTCATTCGCCGGTGGAAATACAACTGTGATTTTTTGAACAAAAACATTATTTTTGATTAAAAATGACTATCAAATTAAGTGATGCTGCAAAATATGACAAGCAACTCCCACATCAACTTGCAGCCTGGAACTGGTTGCAAGAACAACTAACAAAGGAACAGCTTGATGAATTTGCAGAAATTTATCGTTCTGCTGTAGACCCTAAGCCTGTATACCAAAACACATGGAATGGTATTCGGCAAGCGGCATCTGACGCTGGAGCAAAATTCCCAGAAGTTGTTGCTGCACAATGGGCACTTGAGTCAGGTTGGGGTAAACACACCTCAGGTAAAAACAACTACTTTGGGTTGAAAGGCAAAGGGGGTACCGTTGTTGATACTCAGGAATATATTGATGGGCAATGGGTCACCATCAAAGATGGGTTTATCAATTTCCCAGACATTTATTCTTGTGTCCAGTATCTAGTTAATCGTTGGTACAAAGATTTTGATGGGTACCAGGGAGTCAACCGTGCTTCTAATCGGAACGAGTGCGCAAAACTTCTTGTAAAAGAAGGTTATGCAACTGATCCTGATTATGCAGACAAACTGATGCAGATCATGGATCGAGAATGCAAAACCAATCCCCCCGGTGGAAAGATTCTAGATGTACCTTATTTTTATCAGCTTGACAACCAAAGTGGATATGGTTATCGAGAATGTTTCTCATCTAGCTGTGCAATGATTGCTGCTTATTACGGCCTTGTTGATACAGATGACGAATACAATAAAATCCGTGCAAAATTTGGTGATAGTACAGAAGCAACAGCTCAAATCAAAGCTTTGCAACATTTGGGACTAACGGCGTGGTTTGGCACTAAAGGAAACACAGAACTTCTTGAAAATCAAATCAAAGAGTGTCATCCTGTTGCCGTTGGTTGGTTGCATTACGGATCTGCTACAGCACCAAAAGGAGGTGGCCACTGGACATGCTGCATTGGTTTCGATAAAGATCACATCATTATGAATGATCCTTACGGTGAAGCTGACCTTGTTAACGGTGGTTACGTTTCCACTGAAGCCAAGCGTGGTGTCGCTGTAAAATATAGCCGCAAAAACTGGTTGCGACGTTGGGAAGTAGAGGGCAAGTCAACAGGTTGGTACGTTGCAGTCAAACTATGAAAGTAAATAAAAATCCTGATATTAGGGTTAATATTTGCTACGAATTAAATGACGAAAGAAAATGCCTCACCTTGTCAAAAGATGAGGCATATGCCTTGCGTAAAGCAATAGAAGAACAAAAAGGTTGCGTTTGGTGGTACCAACCTGTTACTTGATCAAAGCTGTTTAGCTTTACCAATTGCCAAGGCAAAAAATTCAATAATCTTGTAGATCTTACCCAGGATTTCATCATCCTTTGGGGTATTAGTCGTAGCAACAATAATAGAAGCTGTTGCGTGAAGAGCAAGTGCTACTTCAATAATGGTTTGAAGTTTTTCCATGGAAGTTAGGGATAACTATACTCGTATTCTATCTTTACCTATCAAAATCTTCATCTACAGGAATGAAGGGTTTATACCTATCTTTTTCTGTTTTTGTTTCCCAGAAATATTCTTCTGATTCGCCAAGTCTTCCCCATTTTGCATTGGGATACTCTACATTAAAATATCTGGTTGAGACGAGGAAGTCGGGGGTTTTAAGTTTTTCGGGCGACAAAGAAGGATCAACAATACGGCATCTGTTGTTTGGATACGCCGCATACTGACCATTCTGCAGCTCAATAATGTTGAAGGATTTATGTTCGTCAGGTGTTTCTGAGAAGGTAATATCTGTTCGGTCCCTGTCACCGTTGTAGCTGTCAATAGTAAACAAATAGTCCCCAGAAATATAGCCGTGTGTTTTTGTACGTACTTCCCAACCCATTGTATAGGTAAGGTTTTTTTCCATTGTTGTAATGTCATAACTAAAGCAGTTCCAGAACTGTAGTTCTTCTAATGGCAAATCTATTTCTGGTTTTTTAGGTTTATCTGGAGAATCCGAATCCCATGCTAAAAAAGCAGAAATTGGTAGCTTGTCATATAAAGCACCGTACTCAGGCAGAAACGTTTCAAAATAAAAACAACGCCCTGGTAAAGACTTAACGGAAACCCAGTAGCCAAGAACATATTCACCAAAACCATCTCTTAGATCACGAAGATACTCCTTGCGAACCCAAACCTTTACTGGTGATAGATTTGCAATTAAAGATGACATGGTTTTTACTGACTATAACAAGTTAAGGACGATTTGCATAGGGCACAAAAGCTACTGGAAGAGATTCGTTACTAGATTTGTGTTCAGCATTCCAGGCAGCAGTCCATTCAGAAAGCGAATGATCATGAATTGTTTGATAATACAAGTCATTCCCTGGCTCACAAATGATTTCATATCCATCTTCTGTAAGAAAATTACTACCATCAGCATCTTCTAAACCCATTAAAATTTGCGTTGTTTCAAATTCAACAACAAGTCCAACAGAATAATCAACCGGTTCGTTTCTTAGTGCTGATACACAGAGCAGATAGCTACCTTGCTCAAGTGGAAAATATCTTTCATCACCTTTATCAAGCCTGACTTGCTGATAGAAATTATAAAGATCCGATTGAGCCTGCATTACCGTACCTAAATACGGATAATAAAACCCATCACCATCAGAAGATTTAATAGAGTCAGCGTCAAAGATACTGCGACCTTCAATTGGCTGTCTATTTAAATCATAAAAAGAAAAAAAAAAAAAAAATCCAACCAGGGCGATTAATTGAAATTTTATACCAGTGGTTGTATTGACCTCCACCATAACCACCTTGAATTACACGATTTTTAGGTCCAAGACTACCTCTTAAATAACGCAAAGATAATGCAGAAAATAAACCCAGATCAAAAGGAGTTTTAGCTGATTTTGTATTTTGAAGCGATAAATTATTGCGGGCCATTTAAAACAAGGCTTTATTCTTCATTGTAAGACTGGGAAATTTCTACCTTCCTGGGATCAGCAATAACACTCTTCCGGTAAGTAAGTATCAAAGGATCGATCGACTCTCCTTTTTGAGCTTTTGCCTGCATTTCTAAAAGTTTTTGATAATTAAAATCAAGATCAAAGTACATCATTGTCCTCATTGGTGTCTTATTATTCCAACTTGAGACTAAATGCAAAGGGTTGCCACAGTCCTTGTTGCCGCAGTGTCGAGTCACGTGCATTCTTCCCACATCGCCCCAGCAAAGGCTATAAATTGCTTTGTGAACAGAGACATTATCGCTATTCCTGCCCGTGATCTCAGAACGATAGGAGGGCATTTGAATGCGATTTTTTAATCCGCTTATATCCCAACATTCACTCGGATTGCCAATTTCAATTTGTTTAAGAAGAGTATAAGCAATGTTGTTGTAGCTCGGATGTAGATAGTTGACATCAATACCACAGATATTGCTTCTGATGCGCCAGGCACACCTATAGCACCAGTGGAGTTTTTGGTCACGAATGGTATGACCCAAGGGGCAAGGAAACCCCTGGTAATAGCCCTGAGCATGCATGACTTCTGGATCCAAGGAAGTCAGTGGTCGGTAGTTAATTGCTTCATGAGCGCGAACAGATCGTGACTTTCGTTTAGTAAATGGGTTTGCCACGGATCTACAAATACTTGCTGCATTCTATCGCAAATCCCGACAAAGATGGCAGTAAGTGCGCAGAGTTGCAGATTCAGGGTTATTTTTCTCTTTATAGACCGAACCGACACTTTGGGCCGACAATTTTGGCCTGCAGCATGAGATCGATTGCGCTGCAGTTGATCTGAAGAGTGGGCTTACCCCCTTCGCTGAATGGTATTGCCAAAAGTGTCGGTCTCATTGAGACTCACTAGAATCATACCCCCCACCCCCGTGTCTCATCACTAAAGCTCTATACATGTATACCAGGGCACACAAAAACCAACCCCTGGGGCTTAATTACCCAAAGTGTCGGCCAAAAGTGTCGGTTTCTCCTATAAAAGTAAAACTACCCCCAATCTCTGCGTTCTCGACATGTGAGACAGTAAGACTCTAGTTATTGCAATTGATGTGACCATTCCGTGAGATGCAGAGTAAACAAATGTACTACTCCCTGATGCATAGCTTGGGGACATTAAAAAGCCCCACCATGCGGCAGGGCTATGAGTCTTATTTGAGACAGTTTAGATTGCTACAGGTTCCTTTACGACCTCAGCGTCTACTGTTTCTTCTGGCTCTTCAGGTTCACGCATGACCTCCTGGAACTCCTCGTCAAACTGATATGCAATCGTCTCCCAGTTGAACTCCTGACTTGTTACACGGTCATAACAAGCATTAGCAACTTCCTGAAGGCGTTCACGGTCGTTGTAAAGGTCATTAAGAATTTCAGCAAGGTGATCGCTAGATGGACATGGCATCTCCCGTGCGTAGTTGGGATCTACGTCGACGTGATCACAACGAATCAATTCGCCATAACCCTCAAAGATTTCCTTTGTACTGGTATGATCAGGAACAACTTGCGCAACACGGCAGGCAGCGCATTCAAAATTAACCAGTTCCCAGCCACCGCCTTTACATGTATTAACTGATACATCGGCAGCATTGTAGATAGTATTGAGCAACTCCGTAGATACATTTGGAGGATTTGCACTATTGGTCGTCATAATAATCCGATTGTTTGGATCAACTTTCTGTTTATTCATTTCACGACCAAACAAAGGCATGATCTCCCAGCCCTGGTCCTTTAGGCCACAATGCATATAAAGTCGAGTATCAGGCTTATCAACACAGAACTTAGAGAAACCAGTAATTGTAATATCTTGCCGCTTACGGAACTGATTCCTATTAGCATTCAATACAATAAAAATATCATCTGGCAAACCTAGTTTTTTACGCGCTTCTTTCTTGTCCATGGGATAGAACACATCAGTATCCAAACCATGAGGAATAATTGTAACAGCACGTTTGATACCTGCTTTCAGGAATTCGTGCGCACCAAATTCAGTAAATGCAATCAATGAGTCCCACTTATTGATATGTTCATTGATTCCACCAATCCAGTTATAGCTATCCATTGTGAGATAGCCGCAAAATTTAAATTTCTTTTGTTCATGCAAATCTTTAATCTGATCATATTGATTTGAAACAATCCAAGGATCATTCAAACTAAACACAATATCTGGTTGTTCACGCTCAACCACTTCACGAATGCGTTGTTCACCAAAGGGAGCATGCTGGAACCTATTAGATGCAGGGTACATTTTAAAGTCCTTCTGCTCTGGTACCGGATCTCCATGCCAATTACAAGCAAGGACAACAATATCGTATTTATCTTTTAGCCTTGGGAGTACTGCACCACTAACACGACCAAAACCGGTCATTGCAGCAAAATCTGCAACCCAAAGGAGTTTAGGTTTTTTGTCCATTTAATAACAGGAAACTAACTAAAGTATACCCATTAATTTGAAATATTTTTTACGGTATTCCGCTCAAAATCTTTTACTTCATAGCTAGTGCTTTTCAGCTTAACAAGCAAATAATTAATGATGTTTTGAATGGGATTATGCTCATTACATGTATAGATGTCAATAGCAGCATAACCTTCTGGTGGCCACGTATGAATTGATGCATGGGATTCAGCTAATAAAAACAGTAGCGTCATTCCATGAGGTTCAAATTCATGCCCAACATGATTCAAAATATTGGCACCGGTAAGTTTAATTGCTTCATACATCACCTTATATAAATAATTAAAATCATTCAGATGCTCAGAATTGCATCCATATAAATCTAAGATAAGGTGTTTACCTTTCATTCTTCCGGTTTAGCTTTGCCTTCTTTAATTTTCTCATTAGGAGACTTATAATTAACGACACCTTTTCCATAAAACTCTTCATATTTTTCCTTGTGTAGTCCAAGCTCAACAATTGAAGGATAGGTTTCATACTTAGGATTACTAGTGCGAATAGCAATATTCATAAGACGTAACCCCCTAGAATTTTTATATCGGTATACGTTAACACCAAGCTGATGGTTGCAGATATCTAAAACCAAAGATTCAAACCTGGAACGGCCAAGCATATTACCGTTTGATTTTTTTGTGAACTCGCAATAGGAAGCATACAACCATTTTTCGGTATTAGCATAAAGTGTACTAAGATCTCTTCGGTGCAAATTTAGCAAAACCAATTGCAGCTTCTGCATTAATGTCAAATACAATTTCATGATGTAACCAATCCATTACAGGATTGGATTTAAGTGTTTGCTCGGTGTTGTAACTAGCATAGAAAGACACAACTTTAGTTGTTTCCATTAAGTACTCACGCATTTCATCATGAGACATATCTAATAACCAATTCACCAAACCAGGCAGCATTGGTGCAAAAACACCAAATGCATTGCCTCTATCATCCATGTCAATCAATACTTTTTGTTCTTTTGAGTTACCACGAAATGGATTATTAAAAGGAATCGTAAGGCGACGACGTGCCAAGCCAGAGGTTGGATCTGTTGTTTGAATAGGTTCGTTAGCCGTAATCATGACCAAGCCATCGAATTTAAATGGTTTTTGTTTTTCGCTCTGATACTTTTGTTCGTTACGAATTAAGTCACGCCCAGTCAGTGCTTTAAGAACTGAAACTGAACCGCCATAACGCTCAACATCATTGAATAGCAACAGTTTCTTTTTATAGATGTTTGCTGTCTCAAACCTATTTTTTTCAAGGTGTTCAAGGCTAGAAATCATTGCGTTTTGATCACCAACTAATGCATGAGCAAGGTTGGCATAAGTTGATTTCCCTGATTTTCCTGGGCCAACAATTTCAACAAACTTTTGAATGTCAGAGCANCTTAAAAGTACAGCACGTAGCCATGCNCTAAGTACTAAGACCCGACTCCAGCTTTGGTCTTGCGTATCTTTCAACCATTTAATAATTGGTTCACATGTTGCGTAAGGATCATAATCATAAGGCAAGCGCTGTGTAATATATAGTTCTTTATTAAATGGAATCAACTTACGTTCTTCGATATTAAGAACGCCATTATTAAACAGTAATAAGTTTTTATCTTCAGACCAACCATCAAAAACAACATTGAATTTTAAAAGAGTATAAACATCATTAATGAGATTAACCGAATATCCCCTGGGCAAAACACTGCTNTTAATTGCATCTAATTTATTTTTAATATCTTCNTTGATTTCAATTTCCATCATGCCAGCCCANAATCCTGGACCCTTCACGCCGTACATAAAAAATTGATCATGTGTTTTTGAATACAGCAAATTACCNNTATATTCAGACAANAGCGTAGACGTGATTACATCAGTTGATGGGTTGCGATTAGGCTTACCTTTTTCTTTATTTTTATCAATTGATCTCGGGAAAATTTCAGTAGGATCGATCTTTAATGTTGTTGATTTTTCAATAACAGCTCCTTCTGGCATGTCAATACCCTCTTCCATTTCTTTGATTAAACGTTCTGCAAGATCAAGGGTTTCATCGTCAACATTCATGACTTTATAGTCTTGTGTTTCTTGCCAGCCATTTTCTTTTGCCAGGGCAATTAACGAACCCATTGTGCGACCACCACCACTGGAGAAGGATGCCCAACGCCTCTGACATTCACCTTGCCTATATTTATCTGATTGCTTGGACCACTCATCCCACTCTTCTAACATGCAATCATCCAATGCATGAAGCGACTGACCAATGGTGATCCAAATGTCGTAATCATCAGTTGATTCGGGAGGCAAAGCCCAAAGTGCTTCTTTTGCACGTTTGATTTCTCGCTCCAATGAAATACGTGAATCAATAGCAAAACCAGAACCAACAATTCGCTGGGTCTGCTCAAATGGTTTTCCTTGTTTTACATTTTTATTAATGATGCCATTTAATATCCATTGCGGAAGTTCGGGCAACTTACTAACCCAACTAAAATCACATCCGTCTTTTGTAAAGTAACCTTTAGTCTCAGGATGTAATCCCATTAAGACACCCTGATGACGTTTCCAAAGAATTTCTAGCTTTTCACCATTACCTTCTGCATGCCAGGTGTATTTATTACGCTGAAGATGTTGCCAATTTTCTTTTGTTAATTTATATAGCTTTCGTTCTCTACCTTCTTTGCCACTGCAAATGGTTAACGTTTGAGGCAATGCATCATTAATTGATAGTTGCGAAATATTTTCAATTAATGGATATACTGATGGTCCATCGATATCAACCCAGATGTGTCCATAGGGTTCATTAAATACAGGACCACCAAGCAGACCAACAGCTTTACAACGATCTTCTACAATTTCATTTTCAATTTCTTTTACAGTTAGTGGTTTGTTTTGCCATCCTGGTATATAAGGCGCTTTGTTGCCGTTTAAAGCAGTAAGGGGCCAATCAAGATTTAAAAAATCAAGACGAATTTCACCGGGACGAAGGGAAAGTGAGTTTTGATTCATCATCTTGAATTAAAAGTTTAGTTTAACGTGAAAAGTTTTGTCTGGAAAGAATTTTTCCTTAACTTCTTCAAAGGCATGCAGGTGAATTTTTGTAGGCAGCAAAAATGTATCTCCTGATGCAGCTGTTGTCATGAGCTGCTTAAGAGATGCAATCCACTGCCCTTCAGAAATCTGAATCTCCACTAGGGCCTCTTCGGTTGTTTCTTTTATCCTACGCAACCCTAGCCATAGATTCGCTAAGATTATCTTAAATTTATTCGCCTTTCTTCTTCTTGTACCCATCTCGCCGTTAGTCTCATTGGACCACCTAATTTAGCGGCTTCAGTACCAGGTTCTTTCGGAGGTTCTTCTCTATAAATGGGTTTAAATGATTCTTCTAATTCTTTTTCAAACTTAATTTTATTTTGCCATTCAATCATCTGAAGCCTGGCCTTCAGCTTAGATTCAAACCAAATTCTTTTTATCCATTTAATAATAGCGTCAATACAGTCTTGAACAAAGAATTTAATCCAAGGAATCATATCAAATCAGGATCGTAAACGACACAATTTTCAATTTGTTCATAGTATTTTTCTACTACTTTAAGCCATTTATCCTGAAAAACATCTAAATGACGCCTGGTAATTTTGAAAAGCTGAGTCTTTTCAGGTGTTGACACAATAATTGCAGCCTGCTGGACCTTCATCCCAAGTGTTTGCTCAATGCCCAATGCGTATGCGCCAAGCTGGAGACCACACTTCTGAAATTTCATGTAGCCAGATAGCAGGTCACGCCACTTAACAGATCCTTTTGTTTCGTTTTTAGGCCACCATCTGCTGTATGGTTTAACACTTGTTTTTAAATCAGCAAGTGTCAACTTATCTTTTGCAACACCAATGATGTCAGGACTTCCAACCCAAGGTCTTTCTTCATGATCACGCCCCCAAACTCGACCAATACCATCCTCAGACAAAGCAAATTGATGCTTATCAAGCAAAGGAGTTTCAGCCCAAATCACCTCTTCAAATTGATCCAAGATTTTAGGCATACCATCCCAAAAATTTTGATAGTCCCCTGGCACCTCAAAATCTTCTTGCTTTAGGTAATGCTCCATACAACTATGTATTGCCGTACCCCTTTCAGCCGCTTGTTCTTTAACGCCTGGATTTGCTTTTGACCACATCTCTAGTTTTGCCTTGTTGGCTTCTGATGCAGTCTCAGAAATAATTGTTGTCACACTAGGAGCTGGCCCAGTGTAAAATGGTGTCTCATAATGACGTTTACCACGAATCGTGATCCGCGCCGGTTTTTTATTAAGTGCGTCAAAAGCCTTTGGATCCCTCTGATAAATATCAAGAACTGTTTCGGAATCCTTTGCAACAACCATTGGAAGTTGTGTATATTAATTTAATTGTATACCATATCTTAAATGAAAGAAGATATACTGCTGTTACTGGCAATAGGATTATTCCTGTCTGTGTCAGTTCTTGATGTGTACCTCATTCAATTATCATCCCTGCATTGATATGACTGAAGCATTAGAAATGATCGGCACTATGGTTTTGAATGGTGCAGACGATTTGCGTAAACAGTTTGAATGTATTGACTATCCTGTCAACCGTTATTTTATTATTGATAACTCAGAGGGTAAATTTCCGGAGGTACGAAAAACAATTCGTGAAATTCAAGGAACAAAAACAGATATTGTCAAGCAAATTGTTGTGATTGAAAATAGAAAGAACTTAGGTTTTTCTGGTTCGGTCAATCAAATTGTTAAGCAAAACACAGATGTACCATACTGGATTATTTTGTCTTGTGATTGGCATCCCAATCCAAATCAACTTAAAAAATTAGCTGAACGTGTAAAACAACCCTTCACTGCAATGCTTTGTGATACTACTCAGAATGGGTATTCTGCCATGGTGTTTACTGCGGACCTAATTAAAAAAGTTGGGATGATGGATGAAAACTTTTTTCCTGCTTACTACGAAGATAATGACCATCGATATCGGATGAAACTTGTTGGCCTTCAATGGGAAATGTTTCCATTGTCATACAAACACAAAGTAAGTAGTACACTAAAAAGCCGTAAAGAATTTAAGGTAAAAAACAAAACAACTTTCCAGAAAAATTTTGAATACTACGTTAAAAAATGGGGAGGAATTCCTGGCGCTGAAAAGTTTAAATCACCCTTTAATGTGGGTGGCACAATTGATTATTGGCCTTATGATCCAATTAGAGCTGAGAATCAAAAGTGGACCTAAGCATTTATGGTGGAACAGGGTTAATTGGGTCTTATTTTAATGGGTTATATGGAGGTAATGTAATCCCCAAAAACCAATTAAGACCCAAAAATAATCGTGTATTGTATTTGATCAGCACTACTGATAATCAAAATATTTACCTTGATCCCACAATTGATGTAAAAACAAACCTCCTGGAACTAACCAAGAGGTTAGATGCATGTCGTAAATCGGGTGTTCATGAGGTTAATTTTGTAAGTAGCTGGTTTGTTTATGGAAAAGATTATGATGAATGCAAAGAAACGGATTACTGTAAACCAAAAGGTTTTTATCCTATTACAAAACTTGCAGCAGAAAATTTAGTCATTGAATACTGCAACACATTTGGAATGTTGTGGCGTATTTTACGCATTGGTAATGTTTATGGAGGCCCAGACAAAGGCAACAATAAGCGTAATTCATTACATAAATTTATCAATGACATTAAACAACATAAGGACATTGAAGTGTTTCAAGGTGTAGCAAGGGACTACATTCATATGTTTGATGTTTGTCGCGCTATTAATTTAGTAGTAAATACTGGGGATATTAACATGATTTACAACATTGGAACAGGTAAAAAGAAATCTTTAATTTCTTTATTATCTAAAGCCAAGTGGTATTTGAAATCTCCCTCACAAATCGCTTGCATTGATACTCCAATTACGTATAATCAAGCAGTAAGCACATATTTAAATACTGATCGGTTGAATAAACTTGGTTTTATTCCATTGATTGGTATTGATGAAGGAATTCAAGATTTATGTCACGATCAAAAGTTCTGTACTCCGGGCCGTATTTTGACGGAACCGAAATTCAAGCAGCTATTAACACTCTAAAAAAAGGAGAGTGGTATCCTGCTGGTAAAGAGGTCGCAACATTTGAGCGTCAGTTTTCAAACAAATTTAACTTTAACAAATCATTGATGGTCAACAGTGGCAGCAGTGCAAATCTTGTGATGATTGCCGCCCTTAAGAAATATTTTAACTGGAAGGATGGTGATGAAATTATTGTTAGTGTGGTAGGGTTTCCAACTACAGTAAACCCTATTATTCAGAATGGTCTTGTTCCACGTTTTGTTGACATTACTTGGTCTGATCTTAATTGGGACTTGGATCAAATTGTCAATTCAATTAATGCCCGTACGGTCGCGGTATTTAGTAGCCCCGTTCTTGGTAATCCTTGTAATTTTGATAAGCTCTTAAATATTTGTCTTGAATATGATCTTGAACTTATTTCAGATAACTGCGATTCTCTTGGCTCTAAATGGAAAGGTAAGTATTTAACTGAGTACTCAGTAGCATCTTCTACTTCTTTTTATCCTGCACATCATATGACTACCCTTGAAGGTGGTATGGTGTCATCAAATATAGAAGAAGTTATTGATATTGCACGGCAGTTTGCCTGGTGGGGTAGGGACTGTTATTGCGTAGGTTCTTGCAACATGTTGGCCAATGGTAGTTGTGGCAAGCGTTTTAATAAGTGGCTTGATGGTTACGAAGGAGTTGTAGACCATAAATACGTTTTTAGTCAGATTGGTTATAATCTTAAACCCTTGGATTTACAAGGAGCTATTGGTCAAGTCCAATTAAATAAAGTTGATAAGATTCATGAGTTACGTCGAGCCAATTATGCGTTTATTAAAGGTTGTTTTGATGAGATGCCAAATGATGTCCGTGTAATTACGGAATCAGACTCCGCATTTACAAGTTGGTTTGGTGTGCCAATTGTATGTGAAAGCACTGCAGTTAAACATGCATTGCAACAATTTTTAGAAACAGAAGGCATTCAAACACGCAATTATTTTGCTGGGAATCTTTTGTTGCATCCGGCCTATAAACATCTTGGCAACGCAAAAGATTATCCTAAAGCTTACGAAGTTTTAAACAAAGTTTTTTTCTTAGGCACTTCTCCGACGTTATCAACAGATGACCTGAGTTATATTCGGGAAACCTTAGAAAAATTTCGTGATAATACACCAATAAAAATTGATGGTTATTCTCATCGATTTGCGTTAGATTAATTTTAGTTTCTTATTAAATATGGCACTTAGTCATTCTGTAAAAGAGTCTATTAATGCAGCTTCTGCACACCTTAGAGAAGCAATTGCATTTGGTTCTAGGGTTGAACACCCTGTTACTTTAAATGCATTGATTGATTGTGTTTCTAGACTTGAAACAATTGAAACCCTGGAGCAAGCAGTTGAGAAATATGCAGCAAATCAATTTAAACCCAGTGGCAGCATGCTTGATCATCTTAAGTTTGACGATCATTCACCGATGTCATGATATGCTAACAGCGGAGCAATAAAGCTCTAGGGATAATAGTCGAAAATCCCTTCCAAGAACAAACAGTTCCTGGAGTGGTTACGGAT
>JGI10211J14876_10000818_pt1 | contig 13479 bp, 12 predicted proteins | sample Etolagsediment_FD_14876 | JGI IMG/M metagenome (IMG submission 14876)
GATATAGGATCAGAAGGTTCAATGGCAGGTCCAATCGGTGGTAAAATGTGGCCTTATCAAAAAAGATACGATATATTATATCAATTAATTGTACCAAATGAACTTAATGACTTTAAACCAATATTGTCATTAGCATTTAAAGATACAGGGTGGTTTGTACCTGAAATTAAACCTATATTTTTCATTAATGCACTTCGAACAACTAAAAAATTATATGAATCTGGAAATCCTAGAGCATTCTTTCAAGAAAATCTTGTTAAATTCAGACAAACATTTTACAAATTGATAAATGAACAAATTAGAACAAAACAAACTGAACATGCAGAATTATTAAATGTATCATTAGATGGACTTATATTTACACCATTTGATACTGAATATGTTTTGGGTGGACCATGGAAAAAGTTTTTAAATACGCAATATAAATGGAAACCAGAAGAAGAACAATCAATTGACTTTGCTATATTTAAAGAAGGGCAAAAATATATTCTAAAAATTCGTAAAGGACCAAATTTAACAACATTTACAGTAAGAAAAAATCAAAGTTATGTTCCTGCTGAAATAACCAAAGAATCATCTTCTGAATTGGCAAGAAGTAAAACACGTGATGGAACAATTGGGGAGTTTGTATATAATACTTCGAAACAACAATTTGAGTTATTACGTTTAAGAAAAGATAAAGATAGTCCAAATGCATTAAGTACTGCAATTAATGTTATGAATGCAATTAAAAATCCAGTTGATTTAGAAATAGTTAAGAAATTCTTTATAGTAGATAAATTAAATGAACAAGGATTGAAACAATTACTTCGTTATATGACAAAAAGTCAAATGTTAAGGTGTATGGTTAATAATAATAAACTTGAAATTTTTAATAATGATATTAAAAATCAACTTTCTGAACAAATTAAGAAATTTAAAACAAATAATGCGTATGAATTTGAAATTAGATTTGGAGTAATAGAAGCACAAAAATTTCAAACAAATTTACCCTTTAATCTTTATAAACAAATAATAGATATTACAACATTACTTTATAAAAATGTAAAAGTTGAATATTCTATATTTTATGATTTATACTCAAGAAATATTCGTACTAGATATTTGTATCTTGAAGATTTAAAAAATATTATAAAATTAGCATCAATAGAAAAACGACCAATTGAAAATTTAAATTTAGATTTAAAATATTTATATAATCTAGATTTAAGATTTGCTTTATCAGATGAAAAACAAACAAATGAAATAGTTACAAAACAAAATGCAGAACTAATACTAGAAAAAAAGAGATATTCATTTAATTTTGAAGTACTTACATTAGATATAACTGAAATAGTAAAAATAAATACAGTTGATGGTAAAGATATAAAAGAAGCACCAAAATATCAAGTTGAAGTTGAACTTAAAAATAGATATTTAAGCGAAAAAGAATTAGTAAATATTATAATAAATCAATTAGTAATAATTATGAGTTATATTAATTCATGATAATTCATAGATAATTTGATAATCTATGATAACAAAATTATTGTATATCTAATTTATAGGTTAAATCATATAGAACTTGTTTATTTAATATATTATTTTTATTTATAAATAACATATCAACTTGCATATTAAAATTATTTATATAATGATTGTCTAATATATCATATGGAATAAATCCAATGTTATCAAGATATTCAATATGTTCTCTAAAATTAGGAACATTTTCGTTATATTTACCAAATAATGGTATTTCAAGTAAAATAAAATCTGTATAGGGTAATATAGAACTTGCACCCTTTAAAATATCTATTTCAGAACCTTGACAATCTATTTTTATGAATATATTTGATATAGGATTGTTATTAAATAAGTTATTTTGTTTAATATAAAAATCTAAACTAATTGCAGATTTTATAACAGGTTTAATATCTTTATATACAATAGATTTTTCTTTAAATATAGAATCACCAGTATTACAACCTTCATACCAATTAATTTGTTTTACTTTATTACTTAATATAATATTTTTATGAATAGATATATTATGATAATTATTTAAATTATCTAATTCTGAATAATTAATTGCTTCAAAAAGATAATATTTAGAATTAGGATAAATTTTAAGCATATTATTTGTCCAAGTACCATGATGTGCACCTATATCAAATATTATTTTTGGAACATATTTATTATTTTTTAATTTGTCTAATTTATCAAACATATAGAATAAATAAATCTAAATCTTTAAATTAATTTATTGTACTCAAGTGTGTACTCAACTAATGGTAATTCATCAGATACATGTTTTAATATTCTATTTTTTCCAGGAATATTCCATATATAATCATCATCAATTTTATTATTTATAAAAAAAGATTCTTTGATAGGATTTAATATAAGAGAAATTTTAGTTAAAGTTTCATTTAAACTTATTTCTGGTTTTGTATTTTTTTCGATTGGTGTTAATATTCTTGTACTTAGTTGTTGAGTTTGTAAATTAAAATCAAATTTGAATAGTATATAGTCATTAATTTTAATTTGATTAGATTCTATAAATATTTTTGGAATAAAAATACTATCAAAAGATATAGTTAATCCTGTTAGTCTAGTATTATCAAATCCTAATGTAAAATAGTTAGTTTTTGATTTTTGAATAACTTGTAATGTTATTTCATGTTCAACTGTAATATTAGTCCATAATTTAAAATCTAAATAATTAATTTCAGGTGTAAAAACTAAGAATATATCACTTGATTCTTGTAAAAGTTCCTTTGAACCTGTTATAATATTAGATTCATAATTAGGAAATTCTATTATATTGTCAGTTAGAAAATATGTATCTTCAATTTCTTTTAATAATAATATTTTTTCAGAGAATGGAATTTTAACTGGTTTATTAAAATATAAAATATCAGTCACAAAAAATTTTTCATACTCAGATTCTAAAAATCCTAATAAAATAATTTCTTCATTAATAATTTCAGAAAGTCCTTTTATTTTTTTGTTACCAAATATATTAATAAAATAAGAATCATTTTGTTTAATATAAAGAAAATACATGTTTGAATTATTTGGAACACTTGTAACATGATAATTAATAGTTTCAAAAATTGGTAATGAATAAACAGAAAGAACAGGATTAAAATTTTTATCTGGAAAGTTAATTAAATTTTTTATTTCATTTAAATTTTCTAATTCTAATATAGATATTTGTTTTTGTTTGTATTGTAAATTTTTAAGAATACATTTAATTAATTGATCTTTATTAAAAGTTTTTAATCCAGGAAAGTATCTAGAATCTCTTTCTAAATCATTTCTATTAACAGTGATAACTTTATTAGTATTTAAATTTTGTACTAAAATTTCAGTTGGTTTTTTAGATTTACCTTTATAACCTATTATTTTAACTGGAATCCAAATATTATCAATTTTTGCTTTAGTCATAGCACCAATATTTAAACTTCCTGGAACTAATATTCCACTATTTAAATCTTCAATATTATTTACACCATACTTTTTTGCTTCAATTATATTTTTAGGAAATCCTTCTATTAAATAATTTTTATAATCTTCTTCGGATTTTTTAGTTTTTGCAGAACAACAGGGATAATATAAACCATCATTTCCTAATACTCCAATTGGATCAATATATTGTCTAGATTCAGGACATTCTCCATGAAAGGAATAAGGAATTGGTCTTAGTCCAGGATATCCTGGTCTTGGATCTTTACTTCTACAAACAGCAGTAGATGTATTAGGTTTATTTGGAGGAGCATTACCAGATACTGTATTACGTATAATTCCAGTTGAATCTTCAGAGTAATCTAAACTATCACCTATTAAAGTTGGTTTTTCTATTAATATACCAACAAATATTTGTTTAACAATTTCAAAATATTTAAAATCTAAAGGTACTATTGATTTATCAACTAATATATTACATATAGAATTTTTTATATCAGAAACATTACAATAACTCATAGACATTTGGAAAGTTCCATGTTTATGTATTTGTAAACTTATTTTAATTCCATCAACTGGTAAAATTATACATTTAATTTCTTCTCTTGTTAAAGATTGTGTTTTTGTATCTTTACCTAAACTATGTTCCCAATTTATAATTAAAACAGAATTTGTTTTATAACTTAATTTAATTATTTGTTTATTACTTTTTGGCATATTTGAAACAGCAGTAAATTCACCTGATACAATTTTTCCAGAAGAATCATATGGACTAATTAAACTATTTAATTTTTTAAAATCAATTGAATATTTATCTTTAACTGGCCACATATTAAATTGACTATTAACTGAGTGTATATAACTTGCTTTATCTATTATAGTATATTCATCAAATTCATCATCAGTAAATTCACTTGCCATTCTATTAAAATAATCAATATTAACAGTGTCATCAGAAGATTCATTAATTCTATCAATTAAAGTTTTATATAAAATTTCTCTATAGTAATTTGAACTTGGAACATTTATTAAATTTATTAAACCATTTTTATATATACGTATAGATGTTTTTTTAGAATCTTCCTGATTAACAGAATGTTCATAACTTAACATAATAGCATTACTAAATTTTTGTGTTGCAGTTGTATATTCTAATTTAGTGGGTCCTCTTAATTTAACAACATCAAAATATTGTATTTTAGTTAGAGTATTATTAAGTGGTATTTTTTCACTTATAATGTAGTCATTAATAAAGTCAGTTGATTTAAATTTAATAGAGTTTGGGATTAATAGAAAATTATTTAACATATCTAACGTTATTTTATTTTCTAACCATGCTTCTTTTAATTCATTAATATTTTTAATAAATGTATCTTTTTTATTTTGTATAATATAGTAATAAATACCTTGTATAGTTAAAAATAAACTTTTTTTTTCAGGAAATGTACAATTTTCATCATGATATTTAGGTGATATATTAGTACAATAAGAACAATAGCAAAAATTTTCAATAGGGCCTAATGGTGGTCTATTATAACTTGTAGAATAACTTAAATCAGTAGAAGTAATTCTTTTATTATATGTTAACTGTGTAAATGCAGGTAATTCAGTTTCTTGAATTTGATTTAAATTATCATCAAATTTAAAATCTACTTTAAAATTTGTTTTTAAAGATTCTAAATCTAAAATATCTAATTTTGAATCTGAAAATTTATTTATAAATGAATTAATACCATAAATATTAATAGGTGTTGGTTCAATAATTGATTTAGACATTATTAATAATATAATATTAATTTTTTTAAAATAATTATGCGACTTAATAATTTATTTCTTTTTTTTAAATTTAAATTAAGTTCAAAAATTATTAAACTATTTAAAAATTATACTATAAATATTTAATAAAATGAATAATTTACAAGATTCAAATATAAAAGTACTTAATGAATTTAATAAAACATTAGATGAATTTATGAATAAAATGATATTACAATTTCCTCAAGAAGGAAAATTAAAGACATATTATTCTGCATTTAAAGTTACAAAAATGTATGATAAAACTATGCCAATTAAAATTTATATGGGTGGTTGTTTACAATTTTCAGAACAAATTAAAAGTAGAGATACAGAATTTTTTGCAAAAAGAAAAGCATTTGTTAATAAAATGGCACAAGCATCTTCATTTTCAGATGATACTGGATTAGTAAATTATTGGGATAGTTTATCAGATAATTCTAAAACTGCAATATGGGATTATATACAAACTTTATTTATAATGGGCGAAATGTATATTAATAAAGATACAAGTATAGTACAAAAAATTACAAATATTTATAATAATTTATCATTTGATGAATCCATGAAAACATTAAAAGAAAATGATACATTTACGGAAGAATTTATAAATAAAATAAATAAATAAATAAAAATAATTTATTATTAAATGTCACATAAATCAAGTGAAAAATTTTGGTTAGAAAATCCATGTATATTAATAACAAACTTTTGTAAGTTTAATCCTTTTGTTGCTTTTACGGACAAAAGATTTTCTAATAATATGAATGCATATACAAGATTAATAATTATTCTTATGATAGTAATTTTTACAATTACTAAAGAAATTAATTATATTTTAATAGGAATATTTTTAATTATTATTATTATTATAATGTATTATTCTTTCAGGAAAGATTCATTTAAAGTATTACCCAGTAGTTTTCCATTTATAAAATCTAATGATGAAACAATTGGAGAAAGAGGAACATATTTATTAAAAAATGCAAAATTACCACGTAGAGAATCAAATTATAACAATATTGAAGTACCAATTAATAATCCTCTTAAAAATGTACCATTAACTGATTATGGAGTAGAACAAGAATATTCAAAAGCAACTCGCTCTGATTCAACTATGTCACAATTTGCAAATGGTAAAATTTTTCAGACATCTGATCAATGGATTTTTGATAGAAATACACAACCATTTTATACAACCGCAAATTCATCTGTTCCAAATGATCAAACATCATTTGCAAACTGGTTATATGGTACAGAAAATATTTGTAAAGAGGGATCAATATATGCTCATCGGACAGGTACTCCACAACAGACATTAAATTGTAATGGATTTAATGTTGCTACACCAACAAATTTTGGAAATTTAAATGATTATATTGCACCCAGTAATTAAAAATTTTTATTAAATTTAAAAAATTAAAAATAAAATTTAATATATTATTAAAATTATAAATGGTATCACAAGTTGATTATTCTAGAAATAACAATTTTACAAATGATTTAAATAATTTTTTGGCAGAAAATTCAAATAATTTTGTAAATGGTGATCGATTATTTAATCAATGGACAGGCAAACATACTGACTCCTGTGAATATAAACAAAGATTAAATTTAGCAACAAAACCAATGGAATATTTTGTAAATTCTTTAAATAATATATCAGGATTACCAGAGAATGAAGAATTTTTATCATTTACACCTGTTGGAAATGCCCAAAATGTTAATATTTCAAATTTATTTGATAGACCTATTCCTAGTAGTTTACAAACTACTTCATCAATTTATACATTTCCATATTCTACTAGTCCTAATCTTCAAATGGAAAATAATATAAATACATTAGATACAGATTTAGATTTAACATTAAAAACTGGATTAGGTCTTAGATCTAAAAATAATCAAGCTGAATTATCCAGTAAAATTTGGCCCGTATATGGTAATTTATATAATACTGCTATTGGTGTTACATCACAAAATGCTGGACAATATACAAAATTACCACCCGAATTTAATGTTGTTAATCCAAATATACCAGGTTTAAATCATTTACCATCACCAGAATCAGAAGGTGTTGGTATTATGCAAAATGGTGGTATAGATGGATTTGGCATATCAACTACTGTAGCGTTAAGAAATTTCCAAAATGGTCCAAATATGAATAGTTTACAATATAAAAAACAATTATTAAATTCAATACAATAATTTATTATCAATAAAAAGTGGTGCAAAAGGGGTGCAAAAGGGGTACAAAAGTGGTACAAAAGTGGTACAAAAGTGGTACAAAAGTGGTGCAAAAGGAGTACAAAAGTGGTACAAAAAAAAATTAAAAAATATAAAAAGAACTAAGTAACTTATTAATTGTTAAAAAAATAAATTAAAATTATTTTATTAATTATTAATAAATGGTTCAAACAGATTTAAAATCAGACAATTTTTGTGGATATAATACAGCAGCAGCATCTTTTTTTTGGGTTTTAGATCCAATACAGAATAATGTTCAATTTAATGCTGGTGAAACTGGTGTTTTTACTGGTGTTGGTTTACATACTCCTGGAGAAGTTATTGATGTTAGTTCTATGATAGTTGCAGGTGGTAGAGATAGTTATTTAACTAGTTGTGTTCCACCTGTTCCGCAATTACCTTCTAAATATGGATACGAAACAGATAATAGTATTAGAGGAAATGGACCAAAATTACCTACTCAAGGGTTTGATGATAGAGGAACTGAATTACAATTAGAACAAGCTGCTCACTTTGATAGAGATAATATTGAGAGATTTGAAAGTATACAAAATGACAATAAGAAAACTGATTATGTTAATTTAGTAGATACGGCAGATGGTACAAGAGCAACATTAACTGATAGATCACAATTTTTATTACCCGAATTTACTAAACGTAAAGGTTCTGCTACAGATTACTCTGCAACAGATTGGCATGCAGGATTTTCAGGTAATGGTAATAATTTATATACAAATCCACAATTATTAACAAATGTTATAGAAAGAATGTGGTTAGAAAGAGGTGGATTAGATCAAAATCAAATTATAAAACAATCACAAGAACCATGGACTAAAAATACATATTTAAATGGTTCTAAAGGACCAATTAATTTAAATGGAAAACAACAACAACCAACATGTCAAAAAATAAGACAACCTTATAATACTAAATATCCATTTGGTTTACCAATAAATCCAAATAATGGTGAAGAAATAAAAGATGTAGAATCTGTTAATTTTGATGCTATAGATGTTACATCACTTGGTATTAGTTCACCTGTTTTAGACCAAAATTCAAATATTCAATTTAATTATAATGCTATGTATGCAAATGGAGGTTGTAATAAAGTATCTTTTTTGAATAATATTAATATGTGTTCTAATAATAATAATGATTTGATAGGAATAAATAATTATAATTTCTCAACTGATTTGCCACCACCTGGACCATGGCCTATTAAATCATTTTAAATATAATTATAAAATCTAAAATTTACTTAAGAATAAGAATTATAAAATAAAAATTATGCTTGAAGAATTTATTAATATATTTTTAATTGATAATACATTTAATTTCTATAATTATATATTTAATTTTATATTATCTAATACAACTAGATGGTTTTTTTTACATAGTATAATTAATTTCATTGTTGTATATTATGCATATGAAGATGTATGTCAATGTGTTTTAAATAGTATTGAATGTTATAAAATACCATGGAATTATAATTCAATTAAAGTTTATAATTATTCATTATTATTACATGTTTATCATTGTTTATTTTTTAAACTTAAAAAAGAAGATTATTTACACCATTTTCTAATGGTATTAATTTGTGGAATATTTTGTTATATTTTAAAAAGTATTATTAGTAGTTTTGCATTGTTTTTCTTATCTGGATTACCTGGAGCAATAGACTATATGTTACTATACTTTGTTAAAATAAATAAAATTAATTCTATAACAGAGAAAAAAATTTATACATTTTTATCTGCGTATATAAGAGCACCTGGATGTACATATACTTTAGCAATTGGAATGAATGGTATTATAAATTATTATAATGAAAATCATTATAAAAAATTATTTATATTACTTATTTCAATAATTTTAATTTTCTGGAATGGTCAATATTATTTTATAAAATCGCATGAATCTTATATTAAAAAAAAACATGAATAACTTTTATTTTACTTAAAAATAAAATATAAATAAATTAATAACAACGTAAAGTTAATGAATAATGATAATAATAATAATACTAATAATAATAATACTTCTAATCTATTTAATGTACCAAACTTATATATACAACCAGTAGGATATTATTATTCATTAAATCCAATATATTTAAATACATTAATATCTTATAATAATCAAGAAAATAAGTTCAACTAGTAATTCAAATTTATATAGTAATACAATTATATTTAATAGTTTTAATTATAATGAAAATAATGAAAATAATGAAAATAATGAAAATAATGAAAATAGTATAGATATATTTAATAATATCTCAAATACATTTTTTCCAAGTATTAATTTTATAGAAAGAATATTTCATGATTATATAGAAAATAAAAATAAATTAAATGATGATGAGTATAAAAATAATGTAAGCAAAATGAATGAAAAATTAGAAGAATGCCCAGTTTGTTTTTCTTCAAGTGAAAAAAGTATTAAAATTAATAAGTGCAATCATATTTTTTGCGAAGATTGTATAGAAAATTGGTTGAAAAATCATAAGAACACATGTCCAATTTGTAGAGTAAATGTAATTAAGGAACAAGAAACAGAACAAGAAACAGAACAAGAAACAGAACAAGAAACATAACAAGAAACAGAACAAGAAACAGAATAAGAAATAGGAGAAGAAAAATAAAATAGTAAGAAATAGAAAACTTTTGTTAAAAATTTAAAATAAAAAAAATAAACTAATTATAATTTAGAATGTTACCTATATCAGCAATAGTAGGTGTATCAACTGTGGGATATTTATTAGATCAATTATTTCGTGAAGCAGAATTTAAAGAAGATAATGAATATAATGAAATACCTAATGAACATATAAATGGATGTGCAGAACAATATCCATGGAATTATATTGAATCTTTTGAAAATACTGAATCGAAACTTAAAAATAAAAAATTTAATAATGAAAATTTTATTGAAGAAACAGGTGAAAACTTAAAAATAAAAAATTTAATAATGAAAATTTTATTGAAGAAACAGGTCCATTAAATCCACAAAATATAAATACACCATCAAATATTCATGCATTTAATAATGCAGGTAATCCATCACCAGAATATTTTATTAATGCAACAGAAAGACCAGTAGAAGATTTTGTTGTAAATAATATCGTACCATTTTTTAAAGGTACAAGTACGAATCAAGATATGAGAGGAACTGGAGTTGCACAAGCAAATGTTAATTCTGATAATTTTAATTTAGGTAATAATTATAGTACTCCAAATAATACTAGATTATCAACTTTTGTAGGATGTGATGATACTTATTTACATAAACGTGAAACACCTGCACTTTTTAGTCCTTTAGAGCAAAAAGATAGATTTACAATACCGGGAGAAAGTGCTGCAGCACAAAGACCATTGCGTGATAGATATACAACTAGTTTATTAACTAAAAATGATGAAGCACCAGTTGAACGTCTATTAGTTGGACCTGGTATAAATGTTGAGGCAGATTTACCTAATGATGGACAAGGTTATAACTCTGGATTAAGTACACAAATAAAACCTAATAATGTAAATGGTTACAAATTAGCACAATTACCAGGTAGAATTGCGGGTACTAAATATCAAGCAAGTAATCTTCCAGAAGCTTTACCTGGTACTGGTCCATCGTTTGAATCATTTAAAAATTCACTTACAAATAATAATGCAATAGATATAAATGATAAACAAAATAGTGGTATGATAGATTCACAAAAATTAATAAATAATGGTTCTATGTATGGAGTTCCAATTAAAAAAGATCCAATACTTATAGATTTAGAAAGAAGACCACTAACAGCAACACCTGCAGTTACACAGGCACCGATGCATTATTCAAATTATATATTTCCATCTAGTACAAATCTTCGTACAACTACAAATGTTTCTTTCGGTCAAAGCATTGAAATTAAATAAATTTAATAAATTATATACAATATGAGTGTTAATATTAGTGTATCAAATAAAAATAATACATGTGATGATATATTACAAAAGTTAATAAAATATAATATTAATTGTAGATCTATTGATACTATATCAATTGTAGATTCAAAAATAGAAAAAGGATGTTTATTAACTTTTGGAAATAATTATAATACAAAACAGAATGTAAATAAATTATGGAATATAGTTAATTCAAATGATGATTATATTTGTTCACATTTAAAAATTGATGGAATATTTGATGGTTGTATTTATGATTATATAAAATGTAATAATTGTCCTGGTCCATCCGGTCCATCCGGTCCATCCGGTCCATTTGGTCCATTTGGTCTTATAAATAAATTTATAGTTAAATAAATTAAAAAAAATTAAAAAATTTATAATAAGTATTTACTAAAGATGAATGGTTCATTATTAGACAATAGAATATTAACTTTAGATCAATCAACACCTGGTACAGGGCCAATTGCACCTGTTACAGATCAAATGTTAAGTCCCAGAAGTGACACATATTTAACATTAGATCACAATATAAGAACAAAGGTAGATAATAATTTCAAACCAATTATAAATGCACAAAATGAATCAAGTCAACAATATGTTAATGATAAATATGTAAACTTTACTGGACGTGAACAAATATCACCAACAATAGTTCAACAAACTAATTTAAAAGGTCATGATGAATTTCATAATTTAAGTATAAATGATGCTCGTGTAACTACTAATCAGACAACTAACTTTAGTTATGCTGGTAATGCACAACGTGAGCATGATGGATATAATTTTTATAGATATGAAGATACACCACGTGTAACAACAAATCAAACTACTAATTTTAGTTATTCAGGTAATGCACAAAGAGAACACGATGGTTCAAATTTTTGGAGATATCAAGATAATCCACGTGTAACTACTAATCAAACAACTAACTTTAGTTATGCTGGTAATGTAGCTGGTACAGAAACAAGTCACAATCAAATGAATCGTGTACAATTTACAGGAACATATGAAACATTTGTAGATGAAAATGGGCAAGTATGTCATGCACGATCAGGTAATTCTGGTGTTACAAATTGGGGTCAAGGTGCAATGACATTAGTCGAAGATTATGTTCCTGGTTCAAATGGTGCAATGAATATTCAACTAGATCCTGATGAAAAAATCGGTTTTACAGAAATGAAAGCAGATTGGGACATTGTAAATGCTAATGGTACTGGTTCTTATGTACAAGCAATTCCAAATGCTGAAAAATTTCAGCAAGTAACACAAGATTTAATAGGAGAAGTTCAATCAAATCCAAATAAATCTGAAAGTGTTGATAATAGACAAACTGCTAATTATTTAATTACAAATTTACAACAAAATGATTTCTCTATATATCAAAGACCTGAACTTAGAAATAAAACAATTACACCAGTATTTTTTATAGATGAAAATGCACAAGATTATTCAGGTATATCAACACAAACTATTCCATTTGAGTCACTTAATAAACATAAATTTTCACATGGAGAAACTAGTGTATTTCCAAATAACGATTATAATGCTAATTCTGTTATAACTAATAATACATATGGTCAAGTTAATTCAACTATAGAAAATCCATTTTTATATCAATCACGAAAAGCAGGTAATTCAGCAATTTTTATGGGTAAAGGTTATCCAGGCACGGCATTTGGTGCTAGTAAAACAAATAGTAATAGACCAATACATCTTGATACTGATTCGTTATTATCTAGCAGATATCTCGATAATTTTTCACCGAATGGTTGTTTAAATAATAATCAATGTGTGTACTAAAATTAAAAGGTACTAAATTAAAAGGTACTAAATTAAAAGGTACTAATTTTTATAAATTTATCAATATCTTTTTTATAATTTTTATAAGTTGTTTGAAAAACATTACGTAAACTAATTAATGATTTACCCTCTATTGAGTGTTCTATTGTTTCAATAGATACCCATCTAATATCATTTTTCTCAATATATTTTTTATCTATTGTTATGATAACATTACTGATAAAATTTTTAGTACTTAAAA
>JGI10211J14876_10000819_pt1 | contig 13470 bp, 11 predicted proteins | sample Etolagsediment_FD_14876 | JGI IMG/M metagenome (IMG submission 14876)
GTGATAAATTCTTTGTTGGTAAAGCGTTAAGTCTGGTCGATGTTCTTAAAGAAATACATCAAGCTTTAAATAAAAATCAGCCTGAATTTTACCGTCTGACTTCGAATGAAAAATTAATTCCGCAAGAAATATTGTTGTTTGAAAATTCTGGCTCTGATGATTTACAGGATTTTGTTGATAGTCAATTTTCTAAAGCTCGTATTACCGTAAAAGTCCCCTGGATTGATGCTTTTGAATATGACGAGCTGTTAAATCAAGTTGCAGAAATTTTAAAACGCAATCTACCCCGCTCTGTTTCAATAACCACGACGGGAATGATCCCTCTGCTTGCAGAAACATCCTCCGCGGCTGTGTCCAGTTCAGGCACCAGTTACCTTATTGCTTTTGCCGTCATTGGCATCATGCTGATTCTACTATTGCATAGCGTAAAACTCGGATTGCTGGCGATGATTCCAAACTTATTACCAGTGCTGTTTGTCCTTGCCGTTATGGTTGTATTCCAATTTCCTCTTGACCTTTTTACGATGTTAATTGGGGCTATCGTCATAGGAATCGCTGTCGATGACATTGTTCACTTCATGCACAACTTTCGACGTTTTCATCAACAAGGTCACAGTACCGAAAAATCGGTTGAAATGACATTGATTAGTAGTGGACGAGCTATGATGATTACAACTTTAGTCCTATTTGTAGGTTTTATGCTTTACCTGTTCGCATCAATGACCAATCTATTCTTATTTGGGTTGCTCACCGCGTTGGCATTTGTCATCGCCCTAATTGCGGTATTTTTACTTGCACCAGCGCTGATGGCATTAACTTACCCTGAAAAAGCGAATCAAAGGGAAACGCTATGAAAAAGTTATTCATGATGTTTTTGTTTCTCACCGTTATCGCAACATCCACTCAAGCAGAAGATACAAGACAAGTAATTTGGTTAACTGCCGAGCAAAAAAATCTGTTGATGCAGGAGATGCGTCACTTTTTGCAGGCCTCACAAACCATTTTAGGCAATTCTTTAAATGAAGATTTAGAAAGCATTGAAAAAACGGCTCGTTCGGTTGGTATTAAGGCGATGAAAGCTACCCCGCAAAGCCTTAGCAAACTTTTGCCACAGGCTTTTTTGGAAATTGGCCCAAAGGTGCATCTCGGCTTCGAAGAAATAGCCAATGAAGCAAGTGGAATAGGTGATATAGAGGTAATTTTAAAGCGTTTGACAGGATTGCAAAGCAATTGCATAGAGTGTCATGCTCAATATCAAATTAAAGTGAAATAGGAGATTCAAGCATGAAAAAATTTATCTTTTTAACGGGTTTGTTTTTGTCTGCGTTGATGCCTCAATCTGTGTTTGCATTAACTGGTGAAGAAATTGCAATAAAAGTAGATCACAGAGATGACGGCGATAAAGGTACTGCAAAAATCGAAATGATTCTGATTGATGCTCAAGGGCAAAAGCGTATTCGAGAAATGCAAAAATTCGAAATGGATGTTGAAAAAGATACTCACAGCGCCATCTTCTTTACAGCACCTGCCGATGTCAAGGACAGTGCATTTTTAACCTATGACTACGCCTCTTCAGATAAAGACGATGATCAATGGCTCTACCTTCCAGAGCTGCATAAAACAAAACGAATCGTAAGTAGCGATAAGAGCAATGCCTTCATGGGATCAGATTTTACTTATGCGGACATGACCAAACGAGTTGTGGAGGATTATCACTATCGTATCGTCAAAGAATCCAATGTGAACGAGCAACCTGTTTGGGTAATGGAAGCTGTACCAAAAACCGAAAAAACACGAGATGAGACGGGGTACGCCAAGTCTTATATGTTTGTTCGTCAGGACAACTTTGTCGTGGTTCGCGCCATGCATATGCAGACGGATGGCAAGATAAAATATATGGACGTTCGTAAGCTTGAAAAAATTGAAGGGATTTGGGTCGCGACTGAAATCGGTATGACGACCAAGAAAAATAAAGTCACCCTGCATCAAACTTTAATGCGTTTTTCCAATATACATTTTAATCAGGATTTTGATGAAAGCTTATTTACAGTGCATCGAATTGAACGAGGCTTATGATGAAAATTCCGGATTTTTTAAAATTTAAATTTTCTCTTTTATCGTTAACTTTTATTTTCTCTCTACCTGCTCTATCCGCAGAAGTTCCTGAATTGGAGGCCGCTTTAGAAGGGTTTGAACAAACTGGTTTTGAAAATATTCAGCCTATTACACCCGTTTCTAAACCGGCATCGAAATGGCAAATCGAAGGCAAGCTAACCACGCAAGCAGCTTATGCTTATTCAGCATCTGAACGCGAGTGGAAACAAGCCAGTTTACGTGGCGATATTGGTATCGACTATCGAGATTCTGATTGGAGATTTACGTTTAACAGTCATGCTGTGTATGACAGCATTTACGCTCTCAATGGAAAAAACAACTACTCGAAACAAGAGTTAAACAGTTACGAATCTGAGTTAGAAATTGATGAAGCGTATATTCAAAGAAAGTTAAATGAAAATATAGATGTGTCATTTGGGCGTCAGATAAAAGTCTGGGGTAAATCTGACAATATAAGGATAACGGATGTCATAAATCCTTTAGATAATCGAATCCCAGGATTGACGGATATCGAATATCTTCGTCTGCCAGTACTCATGACTCAAGCAAACTATTTCTGGCAAAATTGGACGTTTTCTTTTATAGCTTTACACGAACAACGCCCAAGTAAAATAGCTCCGACAAACAGTGATTTTTTACCAACAATACAAATGATTGGGTATCCCATTACTCTACCTAAATTAAGTGATGAATCTAACTGGAAAACGACCCCAGCATTTTCTGCTGAAGGTCGTTTTTCTGGGTGGGATATTTCTTTTTATGCGGCAGAGGTTCAACAAAGTCAGTGGACTCTCAATCCAAACCAAACCGAGCGAGCATTTGAACAAACCCTAATGCAAGGTATTGCTGGAAATTATGTATTGTCCGATTGGCTGATAAAGGCTGAAGTTGCTCATTTTAATAATATTCACTACTCTAACTCGCCAGAAACCTTTGAACGGTGGGATAGCCTATTAGGCGTTGAATATCTAAGCATACCTAACTGGAGTTTTTCAGCTGAAATGGCTAACCGGCACATCTCAGACTACTCAACATCTTTATCTTCGTTTCCCGATTTAATCGCTGAAGATACATGGCAAACAGCACTGCGAGGAAGTTATGACTTTCACCATGAAAGAGGCAAGATTAGCTACCTATTATCAATGAATGGGCTTAATTGGGAAGATGGTGGTTTTCAGCGCTTTTGGGTTGACTATGATCTCAATGACAACAACAATATTACCATTGGAGTGATTGATTATATTGGTGGTGATCACGCTTATTGGCAGGCGATTCGTAACAACGATCGATTATTTGCTGAATATCAGTTATATTTTTAACTAAAAAAGGAGTTGGAAGTGGGTCAGAAAAACACTGTTTATGGGTTTGGAGATGCAACTTATCAAGCTATTGGTGAATATAATGGTCTGGTAAAACTTGTTAATGACTTTTATGATGCCATGGAAACTCTGCCAGAAGCCCAAAATATCAGAAGTATGCACCATAAAGATTTAACAGAATCGCGAGACAAATTAATACACTTTTTATCTGGCTGGATGAATGGCCCTAACATTTACCAAGAAAAGTATGGTTCTATCAATATTCCAAAAGCGCATTCTCACTTAAATGTAGACGAACAAGAACGAGACGCTTGGCTCCTCTGTATGGAAGTTGCACTTGAAAAACAATCGTATTCTGAAGAATTAAAACAATATTTACTAGATCAACTGGCTAAACCAGCCGAAATGATTAGACGAGCACCCTAAGGGCGATAACAGAAGATTAAGATTATTATGCGAAACCTTTACACGATAATCCTTTAAAAACTCAATGTTATTACCTCTTTGTCAAAGAAAATTGTAAAAATCACGCCTTAACCGCGCATTGAAATAAAAAACAGCCCATAATGGAAATAACCATGCCCTACCAACGCGTTGATTGTTTCCATATACCAACCCAATTTAAGCTTACCAAATCAATGGCGCTTGCGTGATTGCCCGATCAAATTCATGTGCTGACAATAAGATTGTTCATTACTACTAAACTTCAACCATATGCTGCATGCTTTATTCTAACTGCATTAAGGAAGCCAATTTTTGAAAGCAATTACAACTTACAAACTTATTCAGGAGCTCCATCAACAAACGTCTTAATGTAATCCAGCATTTTATCCAAAACACGCTGAGAAACAGTTTTACGTTTTAAGATGGTTGGCTTTTGGTGCATGGTATCCACCACATCATCACGGTACGGTAGTTTTTCGGTAAACAGATAGCTTGAAATCAGCTTTTTAACCTTTTCCTGATCAAGACTTTCCTCAGAACAGATTCGTTCAATTTCAGCCTTGTCTTGCTCTTTCCAGAACTGCTTAAACCGATCTTCAACTTCGCCACCGTTTTGAATCTCAGGTAAGTTTTCATGAATAAACTTTTCAATCAGCTCTTTTTTAGAACGCATCCCTACATCACCTGAGAGCATATCCAGGATATTCTTCTTACGATTATCATGCTCTTCTTTTGGTGCGTCTTTCATTTGACCTAATAGCTTGAGAATATAGGTGACGTTAATTTCATCTCTGTGTATCAGCTCTAACTCAAAGTCCACATCATTGAGGATGGAGACTTTTTCTTTTTTGGTTTTAGTGTGGTCATACAGATCAAGATACTTGCTGCCGTAGTCAGCATATTCTTGTTCGTTAATCGCTAGGTCTTCAAAATCAAAATCAGTAAAGGTCACTAAGACGTTATAGACACGCATTAGCTCACGGTAAGCTTTAATAAAGTTAAATTGGTCTTCTTCCGATTGCAGATCGTTCACACTATCCACATCAGGAGCAATGTTTTTTAAAGCCTCTAAAGCGGCATTAAACTGTTCAACGTAGTTTTCGTAAGGTTCCATGATAATGGTGTCTTTGGCATTCTTATCCGAGAATAGGCCAATCGCATCATCGGTGGCTTGTTTGAGGTTACGGAAACAGACGATATTCCCTTGGGACTTCTTCTCGCCCATGATTCGGTTAGTGCGTGAGAACGCTTGAATCAATCCATGATATTTAAGGTTCTTATCAACATACAAGGTATTGAGCGGTTTGGAATCAAAGCCCGTTAAGAACATATTCACTACTAGCAAAATATCGACTTGCTTATCTCTTACACGCTTAGCCAATTCGTTGTAGTAGTTATAGAACGATCTGGAGTCTTTGGTGGTGTATTTAGTGCCAAACATTTGGTTGTAGTCACCAATATAAGATTCCAACTTATCACGGCTATGAAGGTTTACTGCTTTGCCTTCCATATCGGTGGTTTCTTCTGGAATACTGTCGTCGGCATCTTTATCGTCTTCATTGGCCGCATAGCTAAAGATGGTGGCTATTTTTAGATTGTGTTCACCCGCTGCTTTTTTGGCTTTAAAAATATCGTAGTAAGCCGTTAGCACATCCACCGAACTCACACACATCATGCCAGTAAATTCTTTAGCATGAGTTTTACGGTCGTGGTTGGCAATAATGTAATCGACTATCGCTTCAAGGCGCTGTGGGGATTCCATTACCTCTTTGGTGTCAATGTCTTGTACTTCGAGATCTTGAACGGTATCACGCTCTTTAAAGGTGCTGATATACTCCACAGCGAACTTCAGCACGTTATCGTCTCTAATCGCATCGGTAATCACGTACTTATGCAGAGACTCGCCAAACAGGTCTTTGGTGGTGCGTTTACCCAGTTTATTACTTGCAACGTTCTCAGCAAAAATCGGTGTGCCGGTAAAGCCGAACATTTGATAATGATTAAAATATTCAGTAATACGTTGATGGGTTTCGCCAAACTGACTGCGGTGACACTCATCAAAGATAAATATTACCTGTTTGTCTTTGAGCGGTTCCATGGCCGTTTTGTAACGCTCTTTCATAATCGCCGTGTTTAGCTTTTGAATGGTCGTTACGATCAACTTGGTATCGTCACCAAATTGCTGTACTAACTTTTGGGTGTTGTCGGTACTGTCTACACTGCCTTCGCTAAACGAATTAAACTCTTTGGCGGTTTGGTAATCCAGGTCTTTACGGTCTACACAGAACACCACCTTATCGACTTTAGGCAGGTTGGTAAGGATTTGCGCGGCTTTGAAAGAGGTCAGCGTTTTACCTGAACCCGTGGTGTGCCAGATATAACCATTGTGAATGGAGTTTTTAACCTTATCAATAATCGCTTCGACCGCAAAGTATTGATAAGGGCGCAATATCATTAAGATTTTATCGGTTTCATTTAAGACGATGTATTTGGTAATCATCTTGGATAGATGACATTTTTCTAGAAAGGTTTTGGCAAAACTCTCTAGCTGAGTAATCGCTTGATTGTCTTTGTCTGACCAGAAGAAGGTTTGTTTAAAGGATTGTTTACGGTTGTTAGCGTAATACTTGGTATTCACCCCATTACTGATCACAAACAACTGAATATACTGAAACAGGCCAGCACCTGCACCATAGGAATGACGTTGGTAACGATTTGTCTGGTTAAACGCCTCTTTAAGCTCCAATCCTCGGCGTTTTAGTTCTATTTGAACCAACGGCAAGCCATTAATCAAAATCGTCACGTCATAGCGATTCTCGTACTCACCTTTCATGGTGACTTGATTGGTCACTTGATACTGATTTTGGCACCACTCTATTTGGTCGATAAATTCGATATAAAGGGTTGTGTCATCATCACGTTTTAGATTGAACTTATCACGCAGAGTTTGGGCACGTTCGTAAACATTACCTTTGTTTAGATGGTTAAGTATTTTGCTGAATTCATTATCCGAGAAAGTAACTTTATTGTGCTTTTCTAACTGGCGTTTTAGGTTGGATAACAGGTCGGTTTCAGTTTCAATAGAAACTCGCTCGTAGCCTTGGTTTGCAAGCTGCTGGATGAGATTATTTTCTAATTGAGCTTCAGACTGAAGTTGTCCAGAAAAATAAGAACCTTGTTGGTCGGAGATTTTAGATGTCATAAAACGGTTTTCTTTTAGTTAAATTAACACAAAAATTCATGCAAAAAACAATTTACCAGGCCTGGTAACTTCGCATTAAATTAAGTCTATTTAATTTTACTCTGCCCCCAATTATTCTTTCCTGTAATTAGTAATCAAACTCTACTCTGGTTCGACATAAACTTCTGCACCGATAACAACCGCCTCCTTAACTTCACCAGTAATTAATTTAGCGTTAATACTCAAATTCACTGGCGATCTATTCCATTCTGCTTGTTGAATTATAGTTTTATAACGGCTCTCAAAAGTTTCATCTTGAACCGTTGATATAAATTCTTGCTGACTCTGAACGTTTTTGATTCTAATTTTGAATAACAAAGGGTTAGAAGAGTCTACTGATAGAACTCTATATAACCCATCCAGTCTCTCAACAACCGATTCGTTTCGTTTATGTTTAACTAACTCTCTAGCAACTTCACCACTAAACTCAACACCGTCAATCTGAACACTAGAGGCACTAGAAAAAGACTTCATCATCTCATTTTGTAGGTCTTCGGCATAATTATGAATATGCTTAACAACTGGTTCACGCTGCTGAGCTTGAGTTAGAATTTCCATTCTTCGCGTTTCTTGTTCTGAAAGTGCAGTTACTTGCTCCAACCTTCTTAATTCAGTCTCAGAAGTGACTTCTTGTGAACGTATCTCTTTACGGTTATTTAAAAATAGCTTGATTGAAGATGCCGTAAAAAACATTGCCCCAAGGCTTAACGTGATTATAACAACCTGATCACCAGTTAATGAACTTGCCATATTTACCGCCATTTTTTCTAGAATTTCTTGTGCATCAACATCAAAAACTGAACTACCTTCTTCAACTTTGACAACAATTTCTAAATCCTGTTTTTCTTGTTTGGAGAGCTTATTTGTATTGTCTGTATTATACCTTGCTTGAGCATAAGACTTATAGATGGCTTTCTGAAATTCAATAAAAGCCTTCATTACAGTAGGCGTTATAGTTCCATTAAACCCATCACCAGTAAGACGTATTCTCAACGGTGGTAAATCTTCAAAATCAAGTTTTTGATCAGGATTGTAAACGAACCCTTCGCTTAAGAAATCTTCCAATACTTTATATATTTGATCTTCAGAATTAACATCTAAGTCACTAACAGGCATCACCATTCACACACTCCAATTTATTTACACCGATTAATATTAATTACACTCAAAAACCGTTCACCTTCAAGAACGATTTTATAAATTCATTGGTATTAATTCCCTTAATCCTAACCACTGAACCATCATTAACATCTGGGTTAAATTTAATGACCCCAAACTTATTCATTTCAATTTCAACAAAGTTTGTCACATCAATCTTTTTTGCAACTAAGCCGACAAATGACATTTCTCTTATGGCCGAGTCTAAATAATTGCATTTTTGAAGAAGAATAAACACGTCATTTTCATTCAATGCCCATAGCTCTTTGAATGACTGGAGCTGTTTCTGTTTATCGGGCAATATAAGGTTCTGAGAATACGTCTCCCAATAACCAGGTTTATCTCTTTCACAGAACCCACAAAGAGAGATTAATTCATACCCTTTAAAATCCATTATGAAAACCTTTTATTTTCTCCATATCGATTATCTCAAAAACTTAGGAGCCTTAGCATATCTTTTATTTTCAACCTGAGGTTCCGATTTACCCCAACCTAACCCTTCTTTAATAAACCAAGATACCTGATCAACTTCTGGAAACAACTTGGCTTTATTGATTCCCATCATTGATAGCAACTTCAACACTTTTTGTTTGCTTCTCGACTTAATAATTATCCGACTATCTTTAGGATAAAACCGCCAGTAATTAGGCACTGAAGCATTTCCTAACTTGTCATGATGCATACCAAATAAAAAAAATGCCCCATCCTGTCTTATCAATCTTTGGTTATCCATCATTGGCTTAACACATACAACTGATTCAATATGCTGTATATCTATGTTTCTTTTAAAGTGTGGTTTTTCGTTATTGACACTATGTAAAAGCTTTGTTGCATGAACATTATTTTCAGAATTAAACTGGCGATTTCGTGAAGAGCTATCATTTGAAATCGGTGGTCTAATTCCAGTGTATGTTTTGAAATTAATATCCATCCATGCAATGTTTGACAAAACGCTAACAGTATCCGAATCAAAATACTTGATTTCTGATCTTGGTATTTTGAAAATCAGCAGTTCGCCATCTTTTTTAGGATTGGTCATACATGCAAAATACAGAGCTACCAACGGATTTTCTGTCACATCGAATAACCTGGTTGGTAAGTCATAATGTTGCATTTTTACAAGTTTTTCAAAAGCAGTCTTATAATTAGAGAAGTCCTCAGGACAACGTAGAATAAGCTCTCTTACAAATTTATCTTCATTGCTAATCCATTCATCCTTTCTATAAATAGAAGGTATCAAGTCATATTCTTTATTGGAATGCCCTCTATAAAAATAAACATACTCCTCATCATGCTCAAGACCAATTTCTCTGATTATTTTTTCAACGCTAGTAAAGCTTTGTTCATCCATTACACAAACATCTTCTGCAATAAGCCTTTTTTGAAGGCTTTGGTTTGTTCTAGGGTTGACCAGGCCTGTTCAATTTTTTGGTCGATTTCGGTAAGGAAATTGGCGATTTTTTGTTGTTCTTCTTTTGAAGGCGGAATACTCAATTTAAATTTTTTTAAGTCACTACCGTTTATCGAATTGATGGTTGCACCTAAGTTTTGGTGGACTTGTTTGTAATAATCATCCATTTGAAACCAATGGGAAATAAACTCGTTGGACTCACCTCTTAGAACCGTCATAAAAGCACCATGAGTAGCTGTAGGAAAACTACCTTTTACTAGAACATTTTTACCGATTAATCTTTTAGAACCATTTCTCACACAAACTAAAATATCGTTTTTCTGAGTATAGGCAGTTTTTTTAACGTCAACATTAACAAACACATTGTCTGTAAACACTAATCGCCCATTTTTGATGTTCGATGACCTTAGAACTAATAAACCATCTTCGACAATATCATCAGGCGAATATGTTAAGCCGTTCATTATCTCGACCAAACTTCCTAGCCTTTTCTCCACCCACTCAGGATAGTCATTGCCTTGGTTGTCTTTGAAGCGGATTTGTTGGGTGAAGATTTGTTGCATGACGCCTTTTTTGTATTCGGTGAGCAGGCGGTGTTTTTCGGTGAGCTGTTCGATTTTTTTGTCCACCGAACTTAAAAAATCAGCGATTTTTTGTTGTTCTGTCGTTGAAGGTAATGGAAGTTTTAAAATTTCAACGATTCCAAAACTTAAAGCAGGCATTGCTCCACCAGCCATTTCAGATTGGAAAAAGGAATATACTTTATGTCCTTTAAGGTAGTGATATAAATAATCTTGTTTAATAAATTCGAAATTGGGAAGCAATTTAAATAGGTTGTTTGCTATGACACCTTCAAAACCTCTTCCTATAAAGCCTGCAGTCGCTCCATATCTAACAACGGCAATTTCATCTTTAGTAATAAATTTACTTTTTGCTAGTGCAATTGGTATGTAACGAAAATCTTGTGATTTTTGAGTAAAATTTTCTATTCTGAGAAATCTTATTGAACCCGAAAAACATTCTCTTGACTGAAGTTCGAGGTCAACCTGAATACCTTGTTGAAACTTGCATACATTACCAAGTTTTTTAACCTGCCACTTATCATCAAACTCCAAAAACCTCAAAGCAGGCACATTCTTAATAAATTCGCTCATTAAAACGGTGCCTCAATACCCAGCTGTTTGCAGTAATCCGCAATCACGGCATCCGTCTGTTTCATCTCTGCGTCCAGCACTTTAATTTGTTGCGTTACGGCGTTTAAATCAATCGGTTCTTCTTCTTCAAAGGTATCCACGTATCTTGGAATATTGAGGTTGTAGTCGTTTTCTTTGATTTCTGCCAGGCCTGCTACGTAGCTGTATTTGTCGCGCGTTTCACGGTTGTGATAGGTGCTGACAATCTTTTGAATATGCTCAGGCGTTAAGGCGTTTTGATTTTTGTTTTTTTCAAAGTCATTGGAGGCATCAATAAATAGAATGTCATTGGGATTGGTTCGGCATTTTTTGAATACCAAAATGCAGGTAGGAATACTGGTGCCATAGAAGATATTGGCGGGTAAGCCTATGACGGCATCCAAATAGTTACGGTCTTCAATGAGGTATTGACGAATATGCCCCTCAGCCGCTCCACGGAACAACACGCCATGCGGCAATACGACCGCCATTGTGCCGTTATCCGCTAGGTGGTGAATCATGTGTTGCACAAAGGCAAAATCGGCTTTGGTTTTGGGTGCGAGTTTGCCGTATTGCGAAAAACGGTCATCACTCATAAACAGTTGATTGGCTGACCAGTGTGCGGAGAATGGCGGATTAGCCACAATCGCTTCAAACTGCATATCGGTATGTTGTGGATGCTCTAAGGNGTCGTCTTGTCTGATGTCGAACTGTTTGTAGTTCACATCATGCAGAATCATGTTCATACGTGCCAAGTTATAGGTGGTACGGTTAAGCTCTTGACCATAAAAATGCCCCACTTCTTTGACTTCTTTAGCGACACGTAACAATAGCGAACCCGAACCACAGGTGGGATCGTATACGGATTTTAAATAGCTTTTATCATCGGTAACGATTTTAGCCAAAATAGAAGAGACGGTTTGCGGGGTATAAAACTCACCGGCTTTTTTACCGGCACCAGAAGCAAACTGGGCAATCATGTATTCGTAAGAGTCACCCAATACATCGGCATTGGCGTTTTCTAATTGAAAGTCTACCTTATCTAAATGCGAGAGTACTTTAGAGACTAACTCGTTCTTTTGCTTTTCAGTTTTACCGAGCTTACTGGAGTTAAGATCTAGGTCTTCAAACAGTTTATTGAAGTCATCTTCTGACTCGGTGCCCATCGTAGACTGTTCGATGTTATTGAGGATGGTTTGCAGTTCACCCAAAATGAAGTTATCGGTGGATTCACCCTCAATAGCCGAACCTTTTTTGGCCACGGCTGAAAACAGCTCAGAAGGCTTTAGGGTATAACCGAGTTTTTCAACGGCTTCTTCCGCCACCGCAGCCACAATCTCTGCACCTTCTTCAGAAGTTTCATCGACTGACGCGTAATCAAAATTGTCTTCTAAGGTATTGGCGTAAAGGCAAAGCTTTTCAGAGAGGTATTTATAGAAAATAAACCCGAGAATGTAATCCCGAAATTCATCGGCATCCATCTTGCCACGCAAGGCGTTAGCGATGTTCCATAACTGTTGTTCAAGGAGTTTCTTTTCTTCTTCTGACATGGACTCTGGTCTTTTAGATAACGTAATAATGCGTAATCATAGCATAAGACATAAATAAAACAGCCCCTAAAAGGGGCTAATTCACATTGTTTTTTTTAGTTTAACTTTCTATATAACCAGACGAGTCCTGTTGAAAACAAGAACAGGAAAGCTGAGAAATAAAACTCGGTCTGATATGGATTCTGCTGCAATGAATCAAACTCTTCTGCATCACATTCAATAGCAGGAGAAAAACTGAGTAAACCTGAAAAATTTCCCTGATTTGGATAGTGCAGCATACCTTTAAAACATTTAAGTCCGCCTGCACTCTCTTTAGGTATCTGATAATGCTGGGCGACTTTATGTTGAATTGCTGCACTTTCTTGATAAAACTGTTTGCCACTATAGATTGACATAACAAGCGTACTTAGCATGACAATGATAATAAGCATCATTAAAAAACGTTGAATCCATAATAGCTCTGTTTTGTTTTNATAAGCCATAAAGCTCTCCTTTAATTGATTTAATAACACCCTTCTCTATGAAGATACCTTACTTTTTCATTCCGTCAATTTTTGAAACGCTTGAGAAGTTTTGAGAAAGGTGTATTACTTTTTTAAGTTATTGATTAATTCAAGCGATTGAGATAATGCTTGTTGGCTCCAATACTCAGTTCTGCAAAGTGAAAGTATTCCGGCTTGTCTTGAAACGCCATGCTTCTTAAAGACGCTGAAGTACTTAACCGGTCGGACATTTTTATAGCATTACCTGATACAAAACGACATACGCCTTGTTTTTCTGTCCAAGTTAATAGGTATTGCAACGTCTCAGCACCCTGCTCCCAATATTCTTGCAATGTGTTGAGAGGGCTTGCTAGAAGCATGAGCGTAAATTGCTCATGATCAATCAATCGTCCTGTTGAGGTATGCTGAGTGGGTCCAATAGTTTTAACCTTTCCCACGTCATGAAATAGTGCCGCAATAACGGCAACCTCTTTTTCCTTCCTTGAAACATCAATAAGTGACTCTACCGTTTGTTGGGTCATCAATGCACACTCTAACGAGTGCATCAGTAACCCTCC
>JGI10211J14876_10000821_pt1 | contig 13434 bp, 12 predicted proteins | sample Etolagsediment_FD_14876 | JGI IMG/M metagenome (IMG submission 14876)
AAAAAATTTCAATGGTCAAACAATTGGTGTACAAGTAAGTGCAAAATGTAATGATGTAGTACAACAATGTTATGAAGCATATAAATATACTTTTTTTTAAATTCTAAATCCTTTATTCTTTTTTATTTATAAATTTGTTATTTACATTTACATCATAATTATGTATGGAAATCCCCATTCTTTTTCATTATGTAAATAACACATCAACTTTTGGAATTGAATCCATTTCTTTTTTCCCTCTTCATCAGTAAAATGTTCAGTTGGTATTGATATTTTATCACCATGTAATAAATAACACATGTCAATATATTTTAGGCTTTTAAGTTCATCTTTTCTATATTCATGTAATTTACTTATATTTATATTAATTTCTTTTAATATCTTTTTGTATTCTACTTTTTTGTTACTTAAACAAATATAAAAAGCTGTCAAAGTAATATTTTTTTGATTTTCAGTACCTTTTAATATAAGTTCTAATTTTATTAAATATTGTTTTATATTTTCACTTTTGAAAATTAAATCTTTAATGTATAATTCAATAATATTCGATAATTCATTCGTTGTTTTTTTTATATTTATTAATTTTTCTCTTAATTCTATATCATGTATAATATATCTTATATTTGATTCTCTTTCTAATGTAGGACATATACTAACAGATTTTACTTTAATACCATCTTCAGAAATAGATTCATATGTATGTTTTTCTGATATAGGAAACTCACATGTAATAATACTTTCTATGTACTTTTTCTTCTCAATATTATGTTTTATTAGATATAAATCGATAAGGTTATGTAAAAAATATGAAAAGAATTCTCTATCTATATCTTCCATATCTTCCTCCATTTTATGTAAATTTTTACATATATGTAAAATAATATCATTTGTCATGCTGCATATCTTACCAGATACAACATTTCTATATATTTTTCTAACTAAATATTTGTGGTAAATTCTTTTCTGTTCATCAGAATGAGGTCTTATATTTTCTCTAAAAGATGAATCATAAAAACTTACACTTTTTGCATATTTAATTTGATCACCATTAAGCTCCGTTTTACCTAAAAAAGTAGATAATACGTCTTCATTAATTTGTAGTTCTACTTCACTCATTGCTCTTTCTTTCTTATTTGAAATAATTTTATTTTATAATAAATATTCGATTTTTTAAAATATATATATAATTTAAAATCAATTTATTAGTATATATCAATGAATAAACATTATATATGTCATAGATGTTTATTTGAAACAAATAAAAGAAGTAATATAATAAGACATTTTCAACGTAAAAAAAAATGTATAATGAGTAAATATTGTTCTCATAGTGAAAAAAATATTATTATTTTAAATGAAAAACAACTTGAATCTAAAAATAAACATAAATTCCAAAATAATGATTATCAAATAGATTCATTAAGTGATTCAGATGAAGAAAATATTGTAACTAAACCGAATCATACAATTAATATAACTATTAATAATGATTTACTTTCATTTAATGAAAAATGGGATTTGTCAAATATTAAAGATTTTAATCATTTAATACAAATAATAAATAAAAATATATATGATATCTCTTTAAAAATGATAAATAAGAAATAAATAGATTATGTATAAATAAATAAAAAATAACGATATGTGTCTTAAATGGTAGATGTATACAATTTATGATATTATATTTTTTGCTATATTTATCTTTTTAAGTGACGTTTGACACACTCCTTCAACCAACATATTGGAGTGTGTCAAACGTCACTTACATAGAATCTATGTTCTATGATGCTGTAGCTTTCAATCAACCCATTGGAGATTGGGATTTATGTCATCGCACATTTAAGGATATATATTATTTGCACGAACCTTTGTGTGATTAAAATACTAAACTATATAATTACAATAAAAAATTGATTTTATTATAATTATATAGTTTACATTATGAACAGAATGAATGATTTAATTGAAGACATAAAATATATTATTTTTAGTTTTGTTGAATTTAAACCATGTATTAAAAAAGAATTACAGAATGCTGTAAATCTATGGTATATGGACAAAGAAAAAGCATTAAACCAATATGGTCATATTTCAACCTGGAATGTGTCTCAAATTACAGACATGTCTTATTTGTTTTATCATAAAAAGGAATTTAATGAAAACATATCCAATTGGGATGTATCAAATGTGAAAAATATGTATCGTATGTTTAGTTATGCAGATTTATTTAATCAACCAATTAATAAATGGAATGTTTCAAATGTCAAGAATATGGAAGAGATGTTTTTTTTTACTAAATTATTTAATCAACCTTTGAACAATTGGAATGTATCAAATGTGACAAATATGGCACAAATGTTTAGTCACTCTGTTTTTAATCAAAATATTAATTCATGGAATGTATCACATGTGACAAATATGTGTTATATGTTTTGTAATAATAAAAAATTTAATCAACCACTTAATGATTGGAATGTATCTAAAGTAGAATATATGACAAATATGTTTTATGGTTGTATATCATTTAATCAACCATTGAATAAATGGGATATTTCAAATGTGAAAGAAATGATTCTTATGTTTCGATTTGCTGATTCATTCAATCAATCCTTGGATAGTTGGGATTTGAAAATTGATTTACAATTAATTAAATAAAAAATAATTATATTTATAAATAAACATTGTCACTATTCATCTTGAATTATTTTTTATACATAAAAATAAACTTCTCATTTCATTTATTTTACAAAAATGTACTTTTTTATATTTTTCTTCTTCTATTTTATTTACATGTTCGCTTAATATAACTACATCATTTTGCAATAATGGTAATAATCGAAATGATTCAAAACATTTACTATTGGGTCGTCGATGAACATTTACAAAATAATAATATTTATTGACTATTTCTAACCAGTCGTCTTTTGTATAGTTATCTTCAAATACAATTAAATCATCGCCTAATATATCAAATAATTGATTTCTATAATCATTCATCTTACCAATAAATACAATTTTGTCTTTATTTTTATGCTTTTTTTGTTTTGTAGAGAATGTTAAATATTCTTGATTTATTGGATAAAAATATTCTATTGGTACAAATGTTTTAATTTTATTCTTGTTTTCTTCACAATAAGTATATATTTTTTGCGGCTTTAACCTTTGAACCAATTTTTGATAATATTGTTTTTCAATTATTAATTCAAGAGGTTCAGTAATGTATAGTATTTTATTCTTTTTTTTTATTAATGACATTAAATCTTCATGTATATCTTTATTTTCTATCAAATACATGTGATTAATTAATATAAAATAAAATATATCATCATTACTTTCGAATGAATCAATTTTTTGTATTTCTTCTACATGATGACATTGCTCTAAATAAAATAATTTTAAACACTCTATAAAAAATATATGGTTTTGTGGAAATGGATTATATATAATGTACTTCATAAATGAATTTAAGAAATATATTTTAAATATATATATATGATTATTTATTCACTCATTACATCACGCAGTGGTTCAAAAGGATTAAAAGATAAAAATATTTTAGATTATAATGGTCATCCATTGTTAGCTCACTCTGTTATGCAAAGTAAAAAATGTTCTTTTGTTAATAAAACATTTATAAGTACTGATAGTGAACAATATGCTTCTATTGCTCAGCAATATGGTGCTGAAATTCCTTTTATTAGACCTGCTAATATAGCACAAGACTTATCCACAGATTTTGAAGTATTTAAACATTTTGTAGAATATTTAATACAAAATTGTTTACAAATGCCTGATTTCATTATTCATTTACGGCCTACATATCCAGAACGTAGTGTAGAATTATTAAATGATTGTATTGTTCAATTTACGAATGTATATAATTCATACGATAGTTTAAGAACAGTTATGCCAATAGATAAAAATCCACAAAAAATGTACACAATAAATAATAATAAATTAGTTCCTCTTTTTCATGAATACAATGGAATAAAAGAACCTTATAATATGCCACGTCAATTGTTTGAACAAACATATGTACATAATGGTTGTATTGATATTGTAAAAACATCTTGTATATTAAATAAACATTCAATGTCTGGAGATAGTATATATCCTTATTTTATGAATGAAAATAATGATATTGATAGTGCTGAAGATTTNGAAAGGTCAAAAAGAAAAAGATTATAAAAAAATTGATTTTTTTTGTATTTAAAAANATATATACAAATACAAATAATACTATCCATTATGTCTGAATCTAAAACATATATAATAGAGCCTCTATTGACCAAATCTTCTTATGATGAAGAAATTTATTCTAAAGATTTTTTTGGTAAAAATGTAGACATTGTTGTTATTTCTTTCAATCGATGGTCTGAATTTGAAATAATATTAACTGATGAAGAAAAAGAAAAAATATTAAAAAAAGATGAAATTCATTTAAGTAATTATGAAATTGAATTTATTTCAAGCGATGATTGCTATAAAATGGATTATGAAATTGTAAATCAAGAAAAATATAATGATGATGAAACAGCAATGATTAATTTAATGATTAATGGACCTGATGATGAACCTTATGATGATCCAATAAATACGTTAGATGAACATGGATGGACATCTGGAGATGTTAAATATTTTATCACATGCGGTTGTCAATTAAAAGAATGTTAGAATATATTTATTCTTATTATTGTTTATTTATAATATTTTTTTTATCTTTTTATTTGTAGTATTATGTCATTAAACATAACCCTAAATAATGATTATAATAGTAAATCATTATTATTTTCTATTCCTGTTCATGAAAAACAAGATATTATAAATAATCAGATTGAAAATATATTTAATTATAACCCTGGTTGTAAAATCATACTACATATTAATCCTTCTTTTTATGATTTTATTCCTCAAAAAAGCAAATATCATAATTTATTTTTTCACCAAACAAAAATACCTTATAAACATGGTCATGATTTATTAGCATATCATATAGCTAATTTTAATTATTGTATAGAAAAAAACATTCATTTTGATTATTTTATATTAAGTGCATCTAATGAACTTTATATTCAAAAAGGGGCAATCCAACAAATTCAAAAATATAAAAATGGTTTACAAATAGTTGAATTTAAAAAAGATAATACATGGCATAATTTTAATAAAGATTTACATTTAAATAATAAAATTATAGAATTATTATCAGTGATTAATGAAAATAAAATATGTGGCGGTCAAGCAGAAGGACAATATTTTGAAAAAGAAATATTTAAAAATATAAGTAATATTTATTTAAATTTAACAAATAATAATAATGAATTACTTACTTTCGAAGCAGAGGAAATTATACCACAAACTATTTTTAAAAGTTTTAATATAAAAGAATTTGGTATTCCATTAACATTGCAAAATTATAGTAATAACATTGATTTTAATATTCCTTATATAAAACAAATTATTCAAGGATTAAAAATAGAAAATAATACAAAAAAAAAAGCACTACCATCACCACATATTAATAAAAATAGTAAAAATAATGTTTATTCAATAAAAAGAGTGGACCGCGAATTTAATGAAATTCGTAGTTATTTGACACAAAAAGGTTGGTTATTAAACCAAAATGATTTTATAAAAGATTATTATTATTATTCGAATAATAGTTGTTTACTAATAAAAAATAATGAACATTTTGTTTTTCATAAAATGCATTCTCAAATAAAAGATTTTCAATGGGTGGGTTATCATTTAAAAAAAGGTAATTATAGTCTTCGTTTTGAATATAAAAGCGATACATTCTTAAATAAATTTATGAAAGTAGGTCTGAAAATGCATCAACCTAATGTATTTATATATTCATCATTTTTCAAAAATATGAAATTAAATACTTTTCAACAAATTGAATTACATATTTTTAATAAAACTGAACAAGATATTTTATTTATATTTGATGATCTTAATAATTCTATTCAATTTGAAATTAAAAATATAAAATGTGATAAAAATAATTCATTCATAAATAATTCTTCTAAAAAAAATATATGCTTACTATTTTATCAAAATAATAATTATGAAAATTATTATTTAACTAATTTACAAGAAAATATAATTCAGGTACTAAAAAATATTTATAATGTACATATTATTGTTTTTTTATTAAATAATAATAAATATGAACCTTCATTAATTGATATTTTAAATCCAAATTCGATTCATTATTTTTCTCATGATGATATATATTATGATATGTTTTCTTTATTTAAAGAAATAAATAAAGAAAAAAAGTTTCATCATATAATCATTCAAAGTTTAAGTTATGTATATCTAAAACCTATTTCCGATTTTAATATTATTTTTAATAAAGTTAATTTTTTATCGTATAAAATAAATAATAAATATGAATATGATTTAAATTTAGATTTTATGATTATACCATCAATTTATATTGACTTAGTAACACAATATTTTATTCAATTATTAAATAATAAAAATTCCTTATTAAACTATTTAGAACAAAATAATATTCAAGTAAATAAAATATTAAATGATTTTTATTTTGAAAATCATCTTTTACAATATAATCCTCAAAAAAATATGAAAATAGTAAAAAATGGCTTTCTATTTCATAAAAATTATACTTTATATTTAGAATATTATAATACTTTTTGTAATTTTGAAAAATTAAATAATAACCATTTTCATTTTTATAAAAAAAAAACAAATATAAATCAAGATTTTATTTGGTGTGGAAAACAACTTTCATTTTATAAAGATAATAAAGAGTTAAATAAAGATTTCATTGAAGCACGTATATCTTTTTATTTTAAAAATAATATACCATTTGTTTATGATAAAAAAGATTTTGGTTTAAAAATACACGAACCTTTAACTTATATTCATGATTGGTGTAAATCATGTATTTTATATGAATTTACATTTATTGAATTGAATGTAAAAATACATAAAAAAAACCAATTGATTATTTTTAATTTTGATCATTATTTAAACGAAGTTGATTTTGAAATAAAAGATTTTAAAATAAAAGTAGATTATCATTAAATATAATCACATTTTATAAGCTCATATTTTTCATTATATTTTTCATTTTTTATTACCTTAAATGGTTTTCCACATCCAAATATTAAATCTTTTTCTTTTAACATTTTACATTTTTCTTCTGAACTATGAGGATCTAATATTTTTAAATCTTTTTTGAATATACCATGACGAAATATCTTACAATTAAAATCTTTAAAATATATAATGACAAATTCATCACAATGAGGACAAGGTTCTAAGACATAATTTGTTTTCATTCTATTATATCTATCTAAATTAAATTTTCATTATTTGTTATTGATAATATATCTTTTTCTACTTTAGCACGATCACATTTTCCACTTAAACATAACGCATCAACACTTTCTTTTTTATATTCATAACAACCTAAATGTTTTAAATAAATAATAGGTAGTTCTTTCTTTTTTAAATAACCTAATGAAATTCCTTCATCATGAAAAAATGATTTTTCATAATTATCCAATAAGTATAAATGATAATCTATAAATTCCTTTTTATTTTTTATTTTTAAACAAAAACCAAAAAATCCACCTAACCCATTACCAAATTTGAAATTATCTTTATTTTCTTCTTGATATTTTGTAATTTCAAGAAAATCATTTTTTAAATATTTATAATCTTTATCAAAAAAATATTTCCATAATCCTGCATAAAATTCATAATGAGGATATGATTGATGACTCATTAAAAAATGTTTAATTAAATTCTCATTATAAATACGATCATCATCAATTATAATTAATAAACTATCATGTATATTGTATTTATTATTTATTAATGGTCCTAAATATTTTGAAGATGGTCCATAATCTCTGTCTAAATAAATAATTTCTATTTGTTTTATTTTTTTTAGATCTTCAATAACATGTGTATTTATTTTTTCTTTAAACCGTTTGTATTCTTTTGGTATATTAATAAATATTTTTTCTATTTTAACATAAGTATTTTCTTGTTCTTGAATAAATTTTCTTATATTTTGAATAAATACTTTTTGATTTGCCCTTGATGGTATAGTAGTCAATGATATATATATTTTTGGTTTTTTAAAATATAGTTTTTTATATAAACGATTGCTTTTACTCGAACCTATATAAAAATAATGAAGTTCATTCTTTTCTTTTATTAAAAATGATATCATTAAGTTTTGACCCCAACCTTCTTCTGTTTGTAATCTTTTTACTTTTATTATCTTTTCACTTTCATTATATTCAAATTCAAATGTATCTTCATATTCATTCTTTATTTTTTTAATATATATTATTTTATCTTCATATGTATTAGGTAATTGATAATAAGGTAATTGTTCAATATTAATTATTATTTGTTTAGATTCATTTTTTGAAGGTCCAATTTGTATATATTTTATTTTTTGATTTTCTTTTTCATAATATTCTAATTTAAGTTCCTGATCCCACCCTTTATTTACATCTATACGTTTTACATTTAATTCATGAGTGCTTTCATTATAATTTATTTTGAAAGTATCATTGTAATTTGAAACACTATATAATTTATATTTTTTATTTTCATAATGATGTGTTGATATGATTTTTTCTAATTGAATACTTTTAATATTATCATTACTATTTCCAAATTCTTTAATATATTCTTTAAATTGTATTTTATTAAAAATTTTTAATTTTACATTTGCTCCCCAACCTTCCTTTTTATCAACTCGTTTTAAAGTAATTATATCATTTATTTCATTAATCTGAAATTTGTCCGCAAAATCATCTTTGATTTTTTCAATTCGATACTTTTCATTTTCAAAATGATTAATACTTAACTCATTTTTCATACTTTATAAAAGAATTAAAATATATGCATTTAACAAATCCACCAACTATCTTGGTGGTAATTTCTTAATCCAATTTTTTCAATATTGAATATTTCAGATAAAGAACATTTTAATATTAATTTATGGTTTTTATTTAAAAATAACATCGAATTAATAATTTTAAAATGAAAATGATTTGATTGATTGGCACTTACTAAATTAGGTATCAAAAAATTAAATATATTTTTTCCATTGAAATAAATATTTGTACTAAATTCATTTATAATGACATTGATTTTATTTTCTTTATCTTTTAATTCTAAATCATAATCCTTTCCCTGAAAATGAAATGATATACAATTATTTTCAGAAATTAATCTATCATATAAATAATTTATCTGTTTTACTCCACAAAAAATACGATTATTAATTAATTCTTTATGCTCACATTTTATCGATAATTTATACATAATATCTTTTAAATAACCAAATAAAGAATCTTCATTTGTTAAATTATTGATTTTTTCATTTAAAGAATACATAAGTTGTTCTCCATGAATAGATTGTATTTTATTTAATATCTTATCTTCATTTTCATATTCATTTTCATTTATTTCAATATAATCTTTATTTTTTTCTAATTGATTTAATAAAAATGTTTCTTTAGAATTATTATTATTTAATAATATAAGTATTGCTTTCGATTTTATTATTTTTTCTATTTCATCAATATTATTTTTGCTTTTTTCAAATAATACATATTTGTACTTTTCTAAATCCTCTAATTCATTATTTTCTTTTAATTCAAATTTATTATTTTTTAATTTTTCGAATGTTTCATTTGGTACATAATCTTTATGAACAAAAATAGAATCTTTTTTTATATCCCATTCTAATTGACTAATATTTAATGGTAAATAATGTGTTAATAAAATATTCTTAGAATCTTTTTCTTTATTTAATCTTAATATATAATTTTTATCATTTTCAATTTCATTATTATTTGTATCTATGATAAAACTTACATCATTTATTAAATATTTATTCACAAGTTCATTTAAAATATTTAATATTTTACTATTTTTTGAATGATTTGATTTTTTCTCTAAATAATTTAGTTTATTATTTTTTATTTGAACAAGTAATGCATTCTCCTTTAATTTTGAAAATGACTCTTTTACTTGTTCAATTGAATATTCATTAATTATAGTATCTTTTAAATGAGTAATAATTTCATCTAATTTAATGTCTATATGCTGATTTATAATTTCTTCTTTCGTTTCCTTCACAAGTTCTTCTATATAATTATTACTTAAATCTTCTGTTCCTTCTGTTTCTTCTATTTGATTATTTATTTTAATATTCTCTTGTGTTTTTTCTACTTCTTTCTTTTTTTTAACATTTTCTTTTTTTAATTTTTCTACTTTTTCTTTCATTAATTTTTTAGGTGAATTAGAATTTACTTTATTTGGTACTTTTTTTTTTGGTGATGATTGTGATTTATTTTTATTATCTGATTTAATATTCGTTTCAATTTTCATTTCAATAGGTGTTTCAACTTCTAATAATTCTTGTTTTTCATTCGATTCTTCAATAGGTGTTTCAACTTCAACCAATTCTTGTTTTTCATTCGATTCTTCAACAGGTGTTTCAACTTCAACCAATTCTTGTTTTTCATTTGATTCTTCAATAGGTGTTTCAACTTCTAATAATTCTTGTTTTTCATTTGATTCTTCAATAGGTGTTTCAACTTCAACCAATTCTTGTTTTTCATTCGATTCTTCAACAGGTGTTTCAACTTCTAATAATTCTTGTTTTTCATTTGATTCTTTAATAGGTGTTTCAACTTCTAATAATTCTTGTTTTTCATTCGATTCTTCAACAGGTGTTTCAACTTCAACCAATTCTTGTTTTTCATTCGATTCTTCAACAGGTGTTTCAACTTCTAATAATTCTTGTTTTTCATTTGATTCTTCAACAGGTGTTTCAACTTCAACCAATTCTTGTTTTTCATTCGATTCTTCAACAGGTGTTTCAACTTCTAATAATTCTTGTTTTTCATTTGATTCTTTAATAGGTGTTTCAACTTCTAATAATTCTTGTTTTTCATTNGATTCTTCAACAGGTGTTTCAACTTCAACCAATTCTTGTTTTTCATTCGATTCTTCAACAGGTGTTTCAACTTCTAATAATTCTTGTTTTTCAATATTTATTATTTCTTCATTAATAATTTTTTTTTTTCTTATATCTTTTTTTTTATTTATTTTTTCTTCATTCTTTTTTTCTTCAGTATTATTTGCTTTTTTATTCACTATTTTTTTAGGTGAATATGTCTCTTCACTTTTAATCATTTTATTATTATAATTGTTTTAATATATTTTTAAATTTAAACGAAAATAATTATTTAAGTAATTGTTTATAAATATATATATGGAATCTATTCAAAAAAAATTTCAAATCGTTGTTTCACGTTACAACGAAAATATACATTGGTTAAAAAAGTTTAAAGAAATTACACTCATTTATAATAAAGGATTATACAATAATGACTTAGATGATTTTCAAGTTTTACATTTACCAAATTATGGCAGAGAATCTCATACTTATTTAACGCATATAATTGAAAATTATGATAAATTAGCAGAATACACTATTTTCTTTCAAGGAAATATTAAAGATCATGAACCTTTATCTTTAGAGGAATATTTTCAACAAAAAGATTTTAATGGCTATTTAAGAAATTATGAAACACATTTAATAAAAAAACCACTTAATCATTTTGGTAAATGGAAACACGAAATAAATAATGGGTCAATAAAGCAATCTAAAAAAACATGTTTTGAATGGTTAAAAGGACTTATTTATTTTGATGAAAATATAAAAGAAATATCTACAGTGTGGGGTGCATTATTTAGTGTATCAAGAAATATGATTCATAAAAAACCAAAAATATTTTATGAACATTTATTAAGATATGTTAATTATCATGTAAATCCAGAAGAAGGTCATTTTTTTGAAAGATGTTGGCATTTTATTTTTTATAATGATTATATAATGAAAGAAATAATAAAAGTAAAAGAATTAGATTATAATATTATTGATAATAACAATGATCATTATTGGTCAAATTTACATAATACTTTGAATTTATTGATAAATGATAAAATATCAAAAATAATATTATTTCCTCATTATTATTTTCCTATTAAGCAAAATCATATTGATTTAAATAAAAGTTCTATTCTTTTTTTTAAAATTATTATTGATGATGATTTATATTTTTTAATAAAAGTGAATCATAATCAAATTTCTATTTTAAAAAATAATTTATTATTAAAAGAAAGTTTATTTTTAGAAAATGATGATTTTAATCATATAAATATAAATTATATAAATAATGAAAATAATGAAAATAATGAAAATAATGAAAATAAAATAGAATTTTGTATTAATAATTCTTTGATTTATAGTATTTCTACAAAAGAAATTAATAATTTTAATAAAGATAAAATACAATATTTTATAAAAGTATTTGATTATAAAACACTAATTAGATTTAATAATAAGAGAAAATCAATTATATTTGTTAAACAAAATAATTATTTTGATATAAAACATTATTATTCAAATCATTATTTAGATAATTTTATAAAATATACATAATTTATATTTGATATGTATTTACATTTTTTTATTTTTCAATTTTCTTTCAATTTTCTTTCTATAAATAATTGTATTTATAAATAGTATATTACATTTTTCTGATAAAATTTTATAAAAATCATAATCTCCTCCATATTTGCATTCCCAAAATGATTGATTATTATACTGTGTTGGTATAAGACCACATTGAGTACTTATTTCATTTAGTTTAATTTGAGGTGTTTTCCAAATAATTTGTCCATTTTCAATAGTAATTTTAAATATATAAACTGTATTTTTATCTATACATATTCTACGTATTTTTTGAAAAGAATCTTTTTCTATAATATCATCGTCGTCTATATGAAATACAAAATCACCTTTTAATTTATTGTGTTTATTTCGTATTCCATGTCCCCAAAACCCTAAATTTTTATCTTCATAAATTATGCTAATTTGTCCCCTTATATTTTCATCACAATATTTTTTTACTTTTTCTAAATTATTATTAGAAGCATCAAAAACAATCGTTAAATAATCTTGATATTCCATTTCATATTTTAAACATTTTAATATATTAAATATATCTTGATTACCTATAGTTGCCATAAGTACATGAATTGATATTTTATCATTATGTATTTTATTATATTTTCTTCCAATATATCTACCTTCTACTAAAAAATTATGTGTATATTCTTGTTGAGTTCTTAGACCTAATAAATATAAATATGGGTTCATACTTTTGTAAATTTCCCAATCAAAATCATGATAATATTTTTGTAATATATTATTCATTATTAAAAAGAAATATAATCAATATTTAAACTGAACTTAATTAAAAAAAATCATTTTCAAAAAAATCATTCATTTCTAAATTCATTTTTTCAAACATATATGATAAACTATCTTCTTTTTTTTCTTTTTTTTTTTTTTCA
>JGI10211J14876_10000823_pt1 | contig 13427 bp, 14 predicted proteins | sample Etolagsediment_FD_14876 | JGI IMG/M metagenome (IMG submission 14876)
AGCTTGAACCGTTGTAAATCTCAAATCTTGTTTCTACTGAATCGTAAGTTACTTCACCTGTCGGTGCGTTTGTTGCACCCTGTTCCATTTTTGAAAGATGAACAAATATTTGATTTATGTTATCTGGAATATCTGTATATTCGCTATCAAGCTGGAACCATTCATAATCAACGCAACCAGAACAAACTACAAATAATACACTTAAAATAATTACTGAAAACTTCATTTTTTATATCTCCTTAATTTTTAATACCCTATAATTTCAAGTAATCCGGTTCCTGTAACAGCATTTCCATTTTCATCAGTCACAATTAAATCAAAACCCGTTGAAACAGGAGGTGTTGGATAACTAGATAATAATGTTGTTTTGTTGTCAATGCTGTGGAAGTGTGGACTGCTTCCGTCTGTAACCATATTTACAACCTGAAATCTATTATAAAATAAATCTGTTGTAAGTGAATATGCACCAGAAGTATAATTAACCGTATGTTTTTCGTTTAATTCATTATAAGTTAATATCGCTTTAAAATTAGATATTTTAGCTATTCCCGAACCGTCTGGATTTCCGGGAAGTGCTGTTGTTTGTGGAAAAAAGAATAGTTTGATGATAACAGCATAAACCGATTTAAATGTATCAGGTACTGTGACATCATTTGCAAATATATAATGTTCTAACGGACTGTTTGACAAATCATATCCACTTAATCTTATAAATGGAATACAATTAACTGGTAGTCCAGATACAGCTTCTAAAATGTAATCTAAAACAACTCTATCGCCTTGCTTTAAATGTTCTGATATTTGATAGTCGCCGCCAGCATCAATACTAATTGCAAACTCTTGAACAAAACAATTACTTGGATTAGATATGAATGCTCCGGATGGTTTTTTATCAACTACATAATTTCTTACATATATATCTTCGTGTGCTGTTAAAGGTTCTACAAATTTTTCAAAGCCAGCATCGATTAGATCTTGAAAAGTTGTNGCATTGTTATCAATAAAAAGATCTTCAAAAGTAGTACCAATGTCTGGAAGTCCAGAATAATCTCTAAAGTTTATACAAGTATATAAGCAATCTTCTATTTCGGCATATTTAGTATAGTAATAATCTTTGTTTGCAAAACTGAGATTTGCAATAACTAATTTTCCAACTCCTTGCGGTACAAGAGTTGTCAAATATGTTGCCATATATGTATCAGATTCGTTGCCAGCAATATCAACACCCACTATATAATAAAACCTTGAACCTGGCACTGGTTCGTCATGGCTTTTTAGCGTTGACTTAGAAATCCCAATTTGTACAGCATTTGCAAAATCAAGATTTTCTGTACCTCTGTAAACTTTATAGTAATCGATTAAAAAACCATTATCTGATTTACAATCGGACCATTTCAGCTGTACTCTAGCATTAACTACACGACTTCCAACATCTTCTGGCCGTAAAGGTTTTGCAATAATTAAAGTTACTGTGTTCTCTGTATCAGAATAGTTACCAGCAACATCAACCGCTTTGATCATTATATACCATGTTCCAGCTGTCAAGGCTGGTAACAAATGCCTGTCTGTGTCGCCTGTTCTGATTATATTTGTAGCACTCGCCCAATTGTTTGTTTGGCTGTATCTTATTTCATAATCTAAAACATCTAAATCAACAACTTTAGTCCATGTACAAGCTATTTTTTCGCCCTCAATTGTCGCTGCAAAATCTGTTATATCGTTAGGGTTGTTGCTCTTCCCTATCACAGTATAATTTGTTGGACTAACTGTGTTACCCTCGGGGTCTGTAAATTGGTTGAACTCCCAGTTTGATGCTTGAAAGTCTTTAGTTACATATCTAATTGCTAAACTATAAGCAATACCATCCTGTAATCCCTCGAGTATGATAGTGTTATTTTGAGCAGGGAAAAAATCAGATTGAGTAAATTGGCTTTCGCCTGATCTCCTATATCTTGCTTGGATATATTCAGGCGGTTTTCTTCTTCTGAATGTATAGCGTACAGGGTGTTTAACATCTATGAACACACGAGTTATAAAGCTGTTAGTGTAACCTTGTCGCTTCAAACAAGTTTCGTCTGACCTGATGTTGTAAAATTGTGGTTTTTGTGGTTTATTTCTTAAATTTTCCGCTTCTGCTGTTACATTTGGAGTCCATGCAGGTATTGAGCCAGAATCAGCGGAATAAATTGGTGAACCCTCAGGCAATAATGTTAATCTTGCTGTTTGGTTTTTAGCTGGTTTAATTTCAGAAACAATAAAATTTGCTGTTACACTTCCAGACTCACCGAACATGACAATATCGCCAACTTCTGGTTGAGGTTGACCGCTTGCGATAGGCGTTGAGAATGTCAAAGAAGTTTGACCGCCTGCAATTCCAGGAGTGTTTACAGCGTGCGTAATGACTGTAAAATCAGACTTACGAACTGTAACGGCGTAACTTTTTGCAAGCTCTGTTGTAAACTCATTTTCAAAAGATATTGCTGTGCAATCTCCGCCACCGTTGAGCGTAACTCCTGTAACCCTTGCAGAGTCTAAGCCTTTAAGCAAAACATCGTGATTTAGTAGTACTTTTGTACCTCGCTTGTCAATCGCTAAATGTTCAAAATCCATTGTTACATAAACTTTTGACGGTCTATGTTCTGCAACTGCAAACATATATTGTGCATATTTCCATATCTGGTCTGCATCAACACATCCCCTTAATGTGACTTCATCAAACTTTGTTGCATCGCTTGCAGAATATCCAGTATTATATATAATTCTTTCGTCATATATATAGTCTTCATCTTCATTTTGGAATCTGATTTTTAAAGCATGAACTTTTTCAACAAACTCGTAAGTAGTTTCAAAATTCCATGAATTGCAGTTTGTAATAACTTGCACTGGTGTTGTCTGCTCTTTATCCTCTATAACTGAATATTTNCCTGATTCCATCCCAAAACTTGCACGACCTACCGCAAGGATATCGTCCATCAGATCTTTTTCTGTTTCTGCACTTGTAACATATTCATCAAATTTCCGCCCCTCTGTTGTGCAATTGGTGGCAAAAGTATTAATACTTGATAATTGTATTCTGTCGTCTGATGTTGGACTTTTAGTCATATTTGATCTGAGTATTGAAGTGTAAGTCCATGCAGGATTTCTTGTTTTTTCTTCTTTCCAAAAATAAACCGTATCGCCTGCGGCTTCGTCTGTTAAACTAAAACTTGACCCGCTTCTTGGGTCGCTTACTGTTAATTTTGAACTTGTAACCGCTGTGACTTTTAAACTGTAAACATCTGCTTTAGGGTTTGCATTGTTGCCAGAAGTTGTAAAGCCTGAAACTTGAATAAAGTCATTAACTGAAAAATAACTTGTAAAATCTGTGCTTGTACTATTAAAGCTCTGGTCTGAGTTAAGACAACTTATATCTGTAGCTTCAAATTGCCAAACTGGCAAATATCTTTCATATATACAATTAACTTCATCTGGTACACCAGATAGCTGATCTGTGGCTTTAATTCTGATTGCAATTGCTGAAACATCATCTAAGGTTACAGGTGTTTCATATACTGCATCTTGTAAAAATGTCCAGTAGCATTCATCTTTCCAGCCTTCGATTGTTTGATCTGCTGTAAGTTTAGTTAACCTAACATCATATTGACCCCGTGTTACACTGAATTTATAGCCTTGTCTAACATTATATACTGAGTTATCTGTTATAGTTAAAGTTGTCGCTTCTGTCCAACTTCCAGAACCTGTAACGGCGTATTCAATCTTAATCTGAACTTCCATATCATATCTTCCACCATCGTCGGTGCCTATTTTTACTAAGCCTTTTGGAAAAGCTAAGTTAACTCTTATTTCGTCAATATCTGCATTTGTAGTTCTTGTTACTGCTCCGCCGCCCTTACTTACTCTTGTGTTTAGTTCGTCTGCTTCATTAACATCATAAGGATATAATAGGTTAAAGTCTGTCTTATCCTCTCCTGGGTAGCCCTCAAGAACTTCATATGTAACATCAGAATAATCATCAATATCAGTCTCGCCTATTTTAATATTAGTTATCTCGCAACGACCATAACCAACAAGCAAAAGCATATTTACATATTGGTCTTGTCCTTCAAGCTCTGTGTATGGAATAGCCCCATATACTGGATAACATTTTCTTTTTCCGAATGGTACAGGAACTATGCCATAAGGCTGTAAACTATTGCTAGCTGCTCCTATGCTTAATGCTCTCGGGTCTGACTGTTGTACATTATTAGTGTAATTAGGCTGTTTAGGCGGTGGAATTAAAGAACTTCCCAAAGTAAGTATAATTCCTTTTGCCAGTCCAGCTTGCCAACCTGACAAGCCTAATACTGCTGGACCAACTATAAAAGAAGCTGCACCTATCAGAAGTATACTTGCAAAAGTTCGCCCGATGTCTTTGCCTCCTCCACCCTCAGGAATACATATAATGTTTATTATATCACCCTCAGCCGGAATTAAAGAGGCTCTATCGTCTTTTACGCAAGGCACACCTTGAACTTGAACAGTACAATAAGCCTCTAACAAGTCGAATTTTTTTAAAATTTCGTTGACTGTTAAGCCCGATTCTACCTCGTGTATCTGAATATCTGAACTACAAGGCAAGTCTTGTATTGTAACATAATAAACGCCATTTTTTTTAACTAATTCTTTACTCATGTTCGTAATATCCTATTATTTTGTTTTTCCATGTATCGCTTAAAATACTGCCAACTGTCACGCCTAGTATTTTCTCTATATGAATAAATTCGCACTCTGATATCATAATTCCAAAATGCGACCTAAAACCGCCCATTTCAAGCCTGACAAGGCAACCATCAACAGGCTTTTCAAGCTTAGTAAGCTTTTTTGTATACTGTTCAATGATTCTTTGTAACTCTTTGCCATCTCTTATATTGTCATAATCGTAATCATATGCAGGTAATGACTTGTTATACATTTCACCGCTGATAATTCTAACAAAACCCCAACAGTCGCAACCGTTTAAGTCTCTTCCTCTTTCTTTGAATTTAGCTAAAAAGTATTTTGTAAAGTCTTTTTTCATCAGAACATTCCTGGAAAATATTCGGGTGTTATTTCATTTTTTGGGAATTTGTTGTTAAGTTTATCTTCATAACCTAAAGTAAAAGTTGCAAACTGTTGTGTAACTTGTGCGTTTTTAACTCTAAATGTATATGGTCCCCGCTGCGTGGTATTAGGTGAATCAGAAAAAGCAAGATTCAAAGTAACTGTTAATTCTTCTTGCTTGTCAATCGTTTCTAAGGCTGTTATTATCTGTCTGTCAACATTTTCTATTTGTAAATTAACCTGTGGCATTTTATAATCAACATCTTCCGGCAAGTTTATACCAAAGTTAAATTTATAGTAAGAATTACCGTTTCTGGTTATGCTTTCAGTATTATTTACAAATCTTAAAGTTGTTATGTCGGAATGTGAAATATCTATAAATGATAAAAGAACCTTTTTTGAATTAACTTTATTTGCTTCTGTGTAAAAAGTTGAATCAACCATTTTTTGTTTTTCCTCACTTTATATCAACTATTACTTAAGTTATATATCAGTTTCAAGTATAAAATTGACTAAATGGTCAACGCCTGACGCCATAAAATTTGGTTCAGTCTTGAATCTTACTTGTAGTGTGCTACCTGTAATTGGGTGATCCCAGTTCAAAATTATCAACACCTTTGCCTAAAGTTGTATTAAAAAAAGTTAAAAAGGTAGCTCTTTCAGCTGTTGTCAGCCGGTATGTACAATGATAGTTGTATATCTGATAACTATATCTAGCCCTTTTTTTTGAAACTCCTTGATCTACTGGTGCTGTAATGGTTGAAGATACAAGAACTTCTTTCCAACCTGACCTTTGAGGATTTTTAGTTGGGAATGGGAAAACTGCCATATTAATAACCTCTTCTATTTAGTCCGTATGCAAATTCCATTGACCGCCCAACACTTCCGCCTTGTGCGATATCGCTTGAAACTGCATCTATAATTACATTTATAATCTCTGTACCGTCGCCTTGTGATCTTTCAACTTTAGCAGCTGGAGCATCTCCGCCCCTATTGTCGATAATGTTAACTTCTGTATTACCACCGCCACCACTTGTCACACTTGGCATAATTGTGCCTGATGTACTCGGAACAAATAGTTCTGGTTGATTTTCTCCAACAACATATGGCTGATTTGCATTAACTCTACCTCCACCAGCTCTACCGAAAATACCGCTTAAAAATCCTTCACCTGCTGTACCATTGCCGAACAAGCCACCCATAATAGGGTCAACAATTTGCTTTCTAATCTGCATTTTTAAGATATCGTCCATGATAGTTTGAAATAAGTCTTTCCAACCCTCTTTACCTGTCATAAATGCATCAACCATCTTGTCTGACCATGAATCGATTACTGAATCAACTTTCTTTTGTATTTCTTCGTAAGCTTTTATATTCTCGTCTAGAAAGTCTTTTATTCCATCTCCAAGCCCTATTATTTCCTTGAATTTTTCTTTTTGTTTTGTTAATTCTTGTGTTCCTAATTCCATTGTTTTTAATCTTCCAGCCGCTGAAATTTCAACATCATACATATTAAAAACCTGTTCTTTTGTTTCTTCATTTTGTTTTTGAAGCTCTTTTGTAATCTCTCCGCTTTTAACAATAATACTATTTAAAGTGTTTTCAATTTCAGCTTTTTCGCTCATTGCTGACATTTTCATTTTTGAACCTGCAAGGCTTAAATCTCGACCTTTTGATTCTAAACCAGGTAACGCCTTTAAGGCATAAGCGTTTTCTGAAAGCATTAATAAAAAATCTGCATAAGCTTCTTTTATATTCGCAAATACACTTTTCCATCTAGTAGCAACATAAGTTGTTACATAATCCCAAATTGATACAATAGCATTTTTAGTCCATTCAAAATAATATGCAAGGTCTGAAACTGTCGCAGATATTCCCATTACAGCGGTATCAAAAGCGATTGATATTTTTTGCATACTTCCCATATTATTGACAAAAGTCCTAAAAAACCAAAGCCAATTATCAGCAAGTGTTTTAATAGTTGTAAACATTCCGCCATCTGTTAAAGTTACTTGAAAATTTGTCCATTCATCTTTAAACATTGACATTAAACCTGTCCAAGTTTCAGCCATTCTGTTTGACGCACCCCTAAACTTGCTTTCTGGATCATCCCAAGCTCTCATTAAAATTTGCCTTGTTTCTTCTGCTGTGTATGCAACGCCCTGTTGGAATCCTAAAAACGCAAGAACTCCCTTTTCTCTGAATAAATCTGCTGATTTTGCACCGGCTGAGAACATTCTTACAAGTTGCATTGATACTTGTTCTAGTGACAAATCAGAATATACAGCGTTTAAGTCTGATGCTATTTTAACCATTTTATTTATTTCGTCATTGCTTCCTTTTGCTATAGTTGCAAACATTGAAGCTGAATTAATTATATTTTTAAATTCAAAAGGAACTTGTCTAGCAAAATTCCGCATGTCAATAAATAACTTGTTAGCCTTTGTTTGTGACTGCATAACGGCTTCAAGCTTAACTTTTACATTTTCCATTTGACTTGCTGTGTCAATAAAAGATTTTGCAACACCTAAAGCTTTATAAGCTGTGTAAACAGAAACAAGCCCAAAAAAAGCAGACTTTAAAGCATCGGTTGACTTTTTAGCTGTTTTCTGCGTTTTACTCATTTTATCAGTAGACTTATCGATTTTTTTGTTCGTCGATTCTACAAGTCTACCGCCAATTACATAATTCTTTGAGTCTAATTCAACTATTAATCTACTTTTTATGTCTGCCATTTGATTTTTTCTCCTGTTCCTGCTTTATCTTTGCATCTTCTGCGTCCATCAAAAGCACTAGCCTTACAAATTCATCTATATTTTTAATCTCGAATATCTTACAATATATTTCAATCTCGCTTACTGGTATTCTTCCGTTCATGTTGCGACTGCTATTAAGTTCATGATATCCCCGCCATACTTCCTGTAAGTCCTCGTATACTTCTGGCATCTCAAGCAGGGGCTGTGGAGTAGCCCCTTTTAAACTCGCTATTGTTTTTAAAAACTCGTAATTCTCACCCCAAGACCTCCACCATCTTAAGGCGTCAATTAGTTTTTTTCCGATTCTTTGTCGAACTCAACTTTAAATAAATCTTGATCTTGTGCAAATTCAAGTATTGTTTCTCTCAAAGGTTCAATTTCTGATAAAAGTTTATAAGCATTTTCAGGATTAAAAGGAATTTCTTTACCTTTTTGATCTTCAACGCTTTTCCAGTCCATTAACACCGTTTCTGAGATAACTTTAACCATGATATCGGTTAATACTTCATCTTTCAGCGTTCCATGCCTCTGAGCAGCTTTATGTGGTTTTAATAGCTTGTTTAGCATACTTTGAGCGTCTTTATTTTTCAATCTTCTGATTAAAAATTCTGCTCCAAAAGCTTCACACCATACACCATCATTAACTTTATTTTCATCAATTTTTAAGCTGTAAATATTCATATATTACTTAACTCCCTGCAATCCTTGTAATTTGAAACATACTTGTTGTTGTTGAATCTTCAAAACCTTTTACTGTTGCTGAAACCATCTTAGCCGACCCGTCGGGTGTTTGGGCATCAATAACAGGTTCATCCATTAATTTTCCGTTGAACATTGTAAATACATAATAGTTATCTGAACTATCTTTAATTACAAAGTCAAGTTCAAGACTTGTCTGAGATTGAAAATAATCAAAAAATGTTTCATCTTCAAAATATAAAACTAATTCAGAAGTAAGGTTAAAATAGTCAAGTCCAAGCCCTGCGGGTGTTGTTGTGCCGAGCTGAAAATCAGCTATTAAGCCATTGTCGATATTAAACTGTACTTGTTTGTTTGTAACGCCTGTAACCGCATTGTTAATATAGAATCTGTCAATATCTGCATTAGAATCCATCGGGCAAAGTGTTGATGCTGCTGTGTCTGCACCTGTTCCTATTGTCGCCTGCGTTAAATTGTGTTCTTTACCAAGCAAAGTAAAAGACTGTTCAGCTTTTGTGTTTGCGTCAAAGTTCAGGTTTAGAGTGTTGATTGACATACCTGTACCCTGCTTGAACTGAGTAATTGCTGCGTCTTCTTCTTCAATGCTGAAAGATTTTAAAGTCTCGCCATTTCTGCAATAAATTGCATCAATTGTAATTGTTTTCCCTGCGTCTGCTGCTTCATCCGTAAGAGTTAACCAGCTAATTGTAACTTTTGCGTTACTTGACTTTGTAAGAATCTTTGCAAGCCCTGTATTTCCTGTTTCGGTAAATCCACCTATTTTAACAACCATTCCAACAGCTAAGTCACCAAAATTTGACCCTGACGAGTTTAAAGAGTTGTCGGCATTTGCTGCTGATATGTCGTTAGCCTGTGATATTGCAACAGTTGTCCACGCACTTGCAGACATTGCAGCTTGAAATATATCATGCTGAACATCACAATACCTTAGATTAGCTGTGTAATCACCTGTAGCATGTTCTGATACTAAGCTTTGACACTCAACTTGTCTGTCTGCGTGAATCTCGCCGTCCTGTTCCACTGTGTGAACAGACTTTATTGATCCACCTTTTACTTTGAATTTTTCCAGGCTTGATTCTGGAGTTGTTCCCCATGTGCTTTCAAGCAAAAACTTAGTTTCTGTTTCGTAATTTCGTGAAATAGCCATTTAAATTATCTCCTTATTTTTAATTAGTTTCTTTTATCCATTCAATAAAACCAGAAACTGTATTTGTTCCTGACGACGTTTGAACCTTTGCATAAATATCAGTTTTTTCAGTAATTGGAAAAGTACAAGTATAAATAAAACTAGAATTTGCAGCGCTTAACGGTATTAAGATATTTTCGTATTCATACCCGTCATATATTCTTGATTTTAATTGGAATGTTGTGTTACTAGAAAAACCAGCTAAAAAAGAATTGCTTGTTATATACCAAGTTTGGTTAGCCGGAACAGTGAAAACACAACTTCTTGAAATGCTTTTACCCGCTCCTATCCCATTTAAAACAAGATTTAAATTATCGGGTACACCAGCGGAAATTTCACCAGTTCTATATATATATATATCGCCTGTGTTAACCTCCCCTGTAGCTGGCAAATCTGTTAATGACACATTCATTGAATTAATTCTTAAGTATTCGTTAGCGGTTGCAACTGCTGTTTGACCTGTAATAGTCAAAGTTTCCGTTGTAACATTATAATCATCGTCTAATCCAGAAATATCAACTTTATATATTCCGCTTCCTCCGCTTGCGTCTTCTGCAGAGCTAGAAGAAACATACAAAGTTTCTGCTGTAACTAAAAAACTATAAGTTTCAGCTGTCCCAAAAACTTCGCCCAGCAAAGTATTTGTTGTGTTCGCCACTTTTGTGAAGGTTGCTACATTACAGGATAAATCATCGTATTTACCTTCAGCAACGTGAACACAATGACAAGAAGTAACTAAATTACCTCTATCGTCAACATTAACCGCTTTTATAGCACCAGTTGAAAAATTTTTACCTTGCATAAAGTTATACCCAGCACCCAAGCTGAATATACAAAAAACTGTTAATACTATTGTTAAAAGTTGCTTTTTCATTTTAATCACTCCTTTTTAATTACTTATTGTAATTACTTCATCCCTTATATAAGGGTAGTTTACTGCCTTTTCATAATTACCATCTTTATTTACAAAGCCCGCACCTGTTGGCTGTGGACTTCTAAAAATTATATTACTTATTCGTCTTCCTCGGAAAATTGCGTTTACCTCGTCGATTATCTCATTTATAAATGCTGTCGCTGTATTAGGTTTAACAAAGAAAAATACTGTAACAAAGCCTCTGTGTTCATAATCAACAGCATTTGAACCAACGCCCAAAGACTCACTTGTAACATCGTTTATCCTAATTAATACCCACCAGTCTTCATTTATTGCGGTTGAATCAACATTTTCAAAAGCTACATTGTCCATGCTTCGACCATTTATCAGCCATTGAGTTTCAAATTCTGTATATATATCAATCATAGCTTGTTTATAGCTCATTATCTCACCCTCTTTATCTTTTCTTTTATTAATTCAGCGGCTAAGTTCTCAGCTCTCATCAATGCTTTTTTTGTAAAAAAACTATTTTGAGAACTGTAACCTGTTTCTAATCTTGCAATATAAGGCAAGTTGTTAAATATATACATAACTTCGCTAGCTTGTGGATTTTGAACGGTTGGAGTTGCTGGGTATACTTCCCTTTCATCGATGTAATCAGTCACAACCTTATCAAAAAACCAGTTGTTTCTAGCTCTTCCTGTGTCCACCGGTGTTCCTGTTGGCGGCGGAGCTTGTAAATCTGCAAGTATTCTAAAACCTATGTTTTTTGTAATTAATTCGGCTTCTTTTTTAGTAAAAACATTACCAAACTCTTTAATAGTGTTCTTAAATTGATGCAGATTTTTAATCATGTTGCCTTGTTTCTCCTGACTATAGCTTGAAATAATGCTGATGCTCCTGCTGAATAGTCATTACCTAACACAACTTGATATTCAGTTGAACCTATGATGATTTTGTCGCCTGCCTGTGGGATCAATTTTTCTGTCGAACTTGCAGAACTTTGCAAAACCCATGTTGAATTGTATGTTTTCTTTGTCCCTGTATAGCAAATAAGTAAAACTTCATCGCTTGGTCTTACTTCTGATTGATCTGAATCATCATTATTTGATAAACTTCCATTGTTGAAAACAGCTAAACAGGTATATCCGTAATATGCTTTTGTTCCATAGTCGCCTGTCGAAGTGGAAAAAGCAGACTTTGACACCCTGCGTAATTCTGCATCTTTTACAATATCTTTAAAGTTTGTCATAATGCGTTTAGCTGTTGCTTGTGCTTGTGCTGCTTTTCCCATTTATAGTTACCTCAATACAATATTACCGGCTGGCAATAAATATCTTTTCATTAATGCGTCAATAACCTGAAAAACCGTTGAGCTTGAAGATCCGTTAAAATATTCAGTTTCTAGCGGTCCTACTTTTTCTCTTTTAATATCTCCGCCTCGTGCTAAATCTTCAAAAAAGTCAACATCATTTGATAATCTTGCAGCAATTTCGGCTTGTGCGTATTGCAAGTTTACAGGGTAAACACCTGTGATGTCTCGCCCCTCGATGTCGTCGCCTATCCTTGGAAAGCTTAAGGCTTGAGTGTCAGAATATAATTCACCAACAAATCGACCCATATATTTTGAGTCGAGATATCTTGTTGCAGTTTTTAAGTATTCTTCTTTTTCTGAATCTTCTAAAGCATCCCAAGCAGTTGCATAATCTGAAAGGTTAGCTATATATGTATCAGCGTCAGCTAATTCAATATAAGTGTCAGCACCTTGGGTTATACTCATTTTTTAACAGCCGTTTTTATTTCTTTTTTAGGTTCTTTAATTTCAATTCTGTTATATCTAATTTTTACAATGTCTTTTTCTGCAATTTCTTTTCTTGGGTTTCTGTTTTTCTTAAACTTGTTAAAATATCTGTTTTCAACGATTTGTTTTGAATATCTGTAAGATGCNTCTTTTTCAGCATTTTCAATGATTTCAATTTCTTTTNGGTCGTTAGTTTCATAACACAAGATTTTAAGTTCTTGTCCTGTCGCTTCGTTTGTAATAACATCTTCGTAAAAGTTTAAAAACTTGCCATTTCCCAAGTGAATAGAAGTTGGCAAGTATCTAGTAAGTTTTGTATTCTGTCCGATATCATCCAAAGGCATTTTATAAAATTTTGTCATTGTTCTTGTTTCTCCTTAAAAGTAATTAAGAGGCTGATAAACAGCCCCTTTTTTATTTGTTTAAATCAGTACACTAATTCTCTAAACCAACATACTCTAACTGTAGTAGTTACTCCTGTATCATTCCAGTTGTCGCCAGGAACCCAGTCGCCACCAGCATCAACAACAATATTGATAATTGCCATCGGGCATCTTCCATCAGTAGCACTTGGAATTACTGCAACCTCTGTTGAATCAACACTTGTTCCCTGAGTAACATAGAAACTTGTTCCGTCATATTCAAGNAAAAGGTTGCACTCGTCNCCAGCTTCAACAGTATCAAAGCTTGNAAGNTTNCCTGTTAANGCGTANACTTCNGCNGTNGCTGANATNGAAGTAATAACACCATTGATAACNGCTTCACAAGTTACAACTGCAATATCATCNGANCCANCAGCACAAGCAANAGCNGGAANATAAGCACCACTTGTAGCATTTTGAGATACACAAGCACCCATNAAATGATTAGCCATCATATTNTCAAGTCTTTTCATCAATGATCTTGTGANATTATCAAGTCTAAAGTCCTCGTGTTCAATGTAATTTTCTGTAGCCCCTGCGGTCACGAATGTAACCGCAAGAACAATAATAAAAAATAATTTATACATAA
>JGI10211J14876_10000824_pt1 | contig 13411 bp, 14 predicted proteins | sample Etolagsediment_FD_14876 | JGI IMG/M metagenome (IMG submission 14876)
GAGCGCACCACGGATATCTACACGACCAGCATCAATCACGGTTGCCCCTTCTTCCATTAACGTTTCAACTTGTTGCTTTTGATAACGACGTTCCAAATCTTGTAATTGCAGTTTATTGTTAACACCGAGTACTTCAAGTTCAGACCTGGGTTTAGTGGTGTGTACTTCAAACCCAGATTGAACACACATAGCAATAATATCGGTTAAATAGAACTCACCTTGTGCATTATCAGAAGAAAGATTATCCAGCCAAAGCTTAAGGTGGCCACCTTGTACCGCCATAATTCCGGTATTAACCTCTTTAATAAGTTTTTGGTCAGGCGTAGCGTCTTTTTCTTCAACGATTTCTTCAACTTGAAAATGGTTGTCACGAACAATCCGGCCATAACCAGAAGAGTTGGCAAGTTCAATGGTTAATAAGGCTAAAGGATGAGTGTCATCAACCAAGGACAGTAAGTCTTCCAATGTCGATAAAGAGGTCAAGGGCACATCGCCATATAAAATTAAGACGGTATCATTATCTGAAATATGCGAATTCGCCTGAACAACCGCGTGCCCTGTACCAAGTTGCTTTTCCTGCATAACAAAACTTAAATGCTTGCCTTTAACTACTGATTTAACTGATTCTGCACCATGACCGATTACTGTGATGATGTGTTTAGAATCCAACTGTTCAGCTGTATTGATAACATGTTGTAATAACGGTTTCTGAGCCAAAGGCTGCAACACCTTAGGCAACTGTGAACGCATACGCGTGCCTTTTCCGGCAGCAAGAATAACAACTTTTAAAGACATAATATTTCCTAAGAAATGTATAAATTACAAATAAGGTAGTGCTTTTAAATGATAGCTAGGTTCATTCCGTAGTATGAAGGAACACAGACTGTACAAATGGGTCATAGATATTATTTAAAAACACTAGAGGAAAAAAAAGCGCCATATAGGCGCTTTCTTAACAAAGATTAACTATTAAGCCATCCCAGTTTTATGCAAACGATCTCTCATTTTAGAAATCGCTTGAATTTGAGCAACAGCTTCGGCAAGTTCAACTTGCGCTCTTGCAATATCAGTTTCTGATTTTGCATTATCCATTGCTTCTACAGCACGCTGCTTAGCGGCAAGCGCTTCAGCTTCATCTAGATCTCCGGCACGAATAGCTGAATCTGCAAGAACAGTTACAACACTCGGTTGGATCTCAATGATGCCACCGTTGACGTAGAAATGTTCTTCTACACCATCGGTGATAACGCGAACTGAACCAGGCTTCAAAGAGCTAAGGAACTGGGTATGATGAGGTAGGATACCTACTTCACCATCGGCAGCCTGTGCATAAAGCATCTCTGCTTTACCAGAGAAGATTTCGCCCTCTGCACTTACAATATCTACTTGCATTGTGACTGCCATGATCAATTAACCTTTATACTTTTTAGATTTCTCTAGAACTTCATCAATGTCACCAGCATACATAAATGCCTGCTCAGCGATATCATCCAATTCACCAGAAATAATCATTTTGAAACCACGAATCGTTTCTTTCAGCGGTACATAACGTCCATCTTCACCAGTGAAGACTTTTGCTACGAAATAAGGCTGAGAGAAGAAACGCTGCATCTTACGAGCACGTGCTACAAGATTACGGTCTTCTTCTGAAAGCTCATCCATACCTAAGATTGCAATGATGTCTTTCAACTCTTTATAACGCTGAAGAGTTTGCTGTACACCACGTGCTACATCATAGTGCTCTTGACCAACAACAAGTGGATCAAGTTGACGTGACGTTGAATCCAATGGATCGATCGCAGGGTAAATACCTGTTTCAGCAATCGCACGGTTCAATACTACGGTCGCGTCTAAGTGAGCGAATGTAGTTGCAGGAGCAGGGTCAGTCAAGTCATCCGCAGGTACGTATACCGCTTGGATTGATGTGATAGAACCTGTCTTAGTAGACGTGATACGCTCTTGTACCTGACCCATCTCTTGTGTAAGAGTTGGCTGGTAACCTACCGCAGATGGCAAACGACCTAACAAGGCAGATACTTCAGTACCAGCCAATGTATAACGGTAGATGTTATCTACGAAGAAAAGGATATCACGACCTTCATCACGGAAGTATTCAGCCATTGTCAAACCAGTCAAGGCAACACGTAAACGGTTTCCAGGAGGCTCATTCATCTGACCGTAAACAAGAGCAACTTTATCAAGCACTCCTGACTCTTCCATTTCATAATAGAAATCGTTACCTTCACGAGTACGCTCACCTACACCAGCAAATACTGAGTAACCTGAATGCTCCATCGCGATGTTACGAATCAATTCCATCATGTTAACTGTTTTACCAACACCAGCACCACCGAATAAACCTACTTTACCACCCTTAGCGAATGGGCAGATTAAGTCGATAACTTTAACACCAGTTTCTAGTAATTCTTCAGATGCCGCAAGCTCGTCAAATGCCGGAGCTGCACGGTGAATCTTACTCATAGCTTCAGCTTCTACAGGGCCCGCATTATCAATTGGGTTACCAAGAACGTCGAAGATACGACCTAGCGTTGCTTTACCAACAGGAACTTCAATTGCTGTTCCTGTGTTAGTAACAGCCATACCACGCTTTAAACCATCAGATGAACCCATTGCGATTGTACGCACTTTGTTATCACCGATTTGCTGTTGAACTTCTAGAGTTAAATCAACTCCGTCAACAGTTAAAGCGTCATAGATGTTAGGTAAAGCAGCACCTTTAAACTCGACGTCAACAACGGCGCCGATAATTTGTACTATTTGTCCACTCATAATCTTTAACCTTTTATTGAAACTTTCAAACTTATACAGCTGCTGAACCAGCAACAATTTCTGAAATTTCAGCAGTGATCGCAGCTTGACGTGCCTTGTTATAAGACAACTTCAATTCAGAGATCATATCACCAGCATTGTCAGTAGCAGATTTCATTGCAACCATACGAGCACCTTGCTCACAGGATGCATTTTCTACTACCGCACCAAATACGGTGGCTTCAATATAACGACGCATTAGTAAATCTAAAGCGGTCGGAGCATCAGGTTCATATAAATAATCCCAGTGCGTATCGCCAGTATTTTCATCAGATTGCAAAGGAACCAATTGCTGTACTGTTGGCTTTTGTGTCATTGTGTTAACGAATTCGTTAGAAGCTAAATAAACTTCATCAATGTCACCTTCATCAAATTTGTCTAAGACAACTTTGATTGTTCCAACTAGGTCCTCAATGTGCGGAGTATCACCTAAGTCAGAAACAGTCGCAATAACATTACCACCGTATGAACGGAAGAATGTTTGTGATTTGTTACCAACTAAAGCAAGTTCAACCTCGACACCTTGCTCTTGCCAAGCTTTAAGCTTAGGAAGAATTGCACGGAATAAGTTTGAGTTTAAACCACCACAAAGTCCACGATCAGAAGAGATAACCATTAGACCAACACGTTTTACTGAATCACGTACTTGAGTATAAGGATGCTTATACTCAGGATGTGCGCCAGAAACATGGCCAATAACTCTCTTCACTTTCTCGACGTATGGTTTTGTCGCTTCCATGCGGGCTTGAGCCTTACGCATTTTAGACGCCGCCACCATCTCCATGGCTTTAGTGATTTTCTTGGTATTTGTTACGGAGCTAATTTTAGCTCGTATTTCTTTACTACCGCCTGCCATGGCTTACTCCTTAATTAGTAAACGCCGTTAGCCTTGAATGACTCAACACAAGCTTTAACAGCCGCGATGATGTCGCCATTCCAGTCACCCTTCTCATTGATTTGGGCAGCTAATTCAGCATTTGCAGAATTTAAGTGAGAATGTAGAGCCGCTTCAAAGTCTAATAACTTATTAACTTCTACATCATCTAAGTATCCTTCGTTCGCAGAATACAAAGAAATAGCCATCTCAGCAATTGTTAGCGGAGAGTATTGCTTTTGCTTCATAAGTTCAGTTACGCGTTTACCACGCTCTAACTGTGCTTTAGTTGCAGAATCAAGATCCGATGCAAACTGAGCAAAGGCCGCTAATTCACGGTACTGAGCCAAGTCTAGACGGATACTACCACCTAACTTTTTGATTGCTTTTGTTTGAGCAGCACCACCAACACGTGATACAGACAAACCAGCGTTAACCGCAGGACGGATACCCTGAGAGAACAAACCTGTCTCTAGGAAAATCTGACCATCCGTAATCGAGATTACGTTAGTTGGTACGAAAGCTGATACGTCACCGGCTTGAGTTTCGATAATAGGAAGCGCAGTTAAAGAACCGGTCTTACCTTTTACTTCACCATTTGTGAACTTCTCAACATAGTCAGCAGATACACGAGCTGCACGCTCAAGTAAACGTGAATGAAGATAGAAAATATCACCAGGGAATGCTTCACGACCTGGTGGACGACGAAGTAGTAATGAAATCTGACGGTATGACTGGGCTTGCTTAGTTAAATCATCATAGATGATCAACGCATCTTCACCACGGTCACGGTAGTATTCACCCATAGCACAACCAGCGAAAGCCGCTAGGTACTGTAGAGCTGCTGGATCAGAAGCGTTAGCTGCAACGATAACTGTGTTATCCATAGCGCCATATTCTTCTAATTTACGAGCTACGTTAGCAACAGTAGAAGCTTTTTGCCCCATTGCAACGTAAATACACTTAACACCAGTGTCTTTCTGAGAGATGATTGCATCGATAGCGATTGCAGTCTTACCAGTTTGACGGTCTCCGATGATTAACTCACGCTGACCACGGCCAACAGGAATCATAGAATCGATAGACTTAATACCTGTCATCATTGGCTCATCAACTGATTGACGATCAATAACACCAGGTGCGATACGTTCGATAGGTGAAGTTACCTTAGTCTCAACAGGACCTTTACCATCGACTGGACGACCTAATGCGTCAACAACACGACCGTTAAGTTCTGGACCTACAGGTACTTCTAAAATGCGACCAGTACATGTTACTTTGTCACCTTCAGAGATGTGCTCATATTCACCTAGGACAACAACACCAACCGAATCAGACTCTAAGTTTAGAGCCATACCGAAAGTGTTTGTGTCGAATTGAACCATCTCACCATACATAACATCTGAGACACCGTGAACAAGTGCGATACCATCAGCGATGCTAACGACTGTTCCTTCGCTGCCAGACTCAGCTGCACCGTCAAAACCCTTAATACGGTCTTTGATTAGGTTGCTGATTTCAGAGGCATTCAATTGCATGTTTGTTCCTCTCCATTATTGGGCGATTGCTGCGCCAAGTTTGTTAAGTTTTGATACGGCTGAACCATCAATGGCCCAGTCTCCGACCTTAATCTGAATTCCAGCAAGTAGGCTAGGATCTTCTTCATAAGTAATCTCAACTTCGGCATCAAACTTAGCATTTAAAGCAGCACTTAATTGTTTCTTCTGCTCATCCGTAGCTGCACGTGCTGAAATAACAGTAGCTCTTACACGTTTCTCTTCGATTGCTTTCAGCTCTTCAAAAGCTTCAGCAAGAACAGGCAGTGCCGCTAATCTTTTATTCTCAGCCATAACAGTTAGAAGGTTCTTACCTTCTTTAGTCAGATTTGAATCCATTACAGCTTCAAATACAGAAATAATATCTGTACCTGCGTAAGCTGGGTTTGCAATCATTGCTTGCATCGCTTCATCTGAAGCGATGGTGGCAAGGTTTGCAAGTTCTTCTGACCTTTCTGCTAGCTGGTTATTTTCTTTTGCATTCGCAAAAGCAGCTTCAGCGTACGGTCTTGCAATTGTCATTAATTCTGCCATAGAAGTTTCCTTAGATTGATTTAACTAAGGTTTCAAGCATGTCGTTATGCGATGCAGCGTCAATTTCTTTCTTAAGAATTTGTTCTGCACCTGCCACTACAAGTGAACCAACTTCTTTACGAAGATCTTCTCTTGCACGACTAACTTCTTGCTCAATTTCTGCTTGGGCGGCAGCTTTAATACGGTCTGCTTCTTCGTTGGCTTTTACTTTCGCATCATCTACGATTTCAGAACCACGCTTTTCAGCTTGACCTAGTATATTTTGAGCTTGAGCTTTAGCGTCTTTCAACACATCTTTAGCTTTTTGTTCAGCTAACTCAAGTTCATGCTTACCTTTCTCAGCGGCAGAAAGCCCGTCAGAAATTTTCTTCTGACGCTCTTCCATTAGCTTAGACAGCGGCCCCCACAGCACTTTGTTCACAAACCAGATTAGTAGCACAAATGCTACCATCTGAATGAGAAGCGTTGCGTTAATACTCACAGTGGTTACCTCGCCATTCGTTAATTATAATAATTAAGGTTTAATTTCAATTAAGCGCCAATAGCCGCTGTCATTGCACCTACGAATGGGTTAGCGAACAAGAACCACATAGCGAATGCTAGGATGATGAATGGGAAAGATTCCATCAGACCAGCAAAGATAAACATGTTAGTCATTAATGCTGGACGCATCTCTGGCTGACGTGCAATCCCTTCTAATGTCTTAGAACAAATAAGACCCCAACCAATTGCTGAACCTAGACCGGCAGCAGCTAAAATTACACCTACACCAATAGCAGTTGCAGCGTAGATATCAGCAATCATAGTAGCAGTTACTTCCATCGACTTTCTCCTAAAGTTTTACAGTTAAAAATAAAAAAATAAATTGTTAAAGCTTTTCACTTTTGATCTCATTTAGATGAAACCTCGAGTTAGGTGCGCTTAAACCTTATTGACAACCTAGCTATTACACTAAGCTGCCTACTCCTTTCTAATCGTCTATCTAAATCTGGCTTAGTGACCTTCGTCGTGAGCCATTCCTAGATATACAATTGTAAGCACCATAAAGATAAAGGCTTGAAGAGTGATTACCAGCAAGTGGAATATCAACCAACCAAGATCTAATACAATTTGTAGAGGTGCCCAGAATAAAGCAGCGGCACCCACTGCCATAGTTCCACCGATCAAAGCGATCAGTAAGAATACAAGCTCACCCGCGAACATGTTACCGAACAGTCGCAATGCAAGTGAAAGTGGTTTTGATACTTCTTCAATGAATGTCATCACAACATTAAAAGGAATGAAGAATTTACCAAATGGGTGGAATAGGAACATCTTTGTGAAGCCCCAAACACCCTTAATCTTGATGTTAAAGTATAAAATCAATGCGAATACAACAAACGCCATCGCTAAGGTTGTATTTAAATCCGTGGTCGGAACAACTTTAAGGTATGCGTGTGAATCACCCGTAATTAACTGGAACAGGTAAGGCAGTAAATCGACAGGGATTAAATCCATGAAGTTCATTAACCAAACCCATACGAAAATGGTGAGTGCCAGAGGTGCAATAATTGGATTATGTCCAGGGAATGCATCTCTTACGTTTGTAGCAACAAAGTCTAAAATTGACTCTACAAAGTTTTGAAACCCACCAGGTGTTCCTGTTTCCAGTTGCTTTCCTAGGCGTGCTGCTACAAAAATAATCAACGCACCCAACAAAAAACTAACCGCAATTGTGTCTAGGTTCAAAGCCCAAAACGTCATCTGACCTTTATCAATTGCCTCTTGCGCTTCTGCATTTAAAGCAAGCGTATTGTTAGTCAAGTGATGTTGAATATACTCAACAGTTCCCATTTTTTCAGCACTCAAGGGTTTTCTCCTTAATCAGTCAAACGCTGCTTACCTTTTAAGTTAAAAACTTGCCCAATCTGCATTGCCACAAAGGTCAATACAACTGGCATCGCTTCAAACTCAAAGATTTGCAACCCCAAAACAAATAACACAGCCAATAGAACAAATCTAATTACTGCACTCATATATAAAATTAAAATTCCGGCTTTTGGATCTTCTTCTGCTTTATTGTTGGCCTTTTTGAACGTCATGTTAAGCATGATTACATTCACTATTCCAACAAAAAAACCATACACAGCAGAATAGGCAAAACCTTGCGTAGCAAATAGGATTATCGCAATAAATCCGATAATTCCCTGAACCTTAAGAGGCTTACTGAGACTTTTGATCATCTTTTGGCTCTTTTTTAGGCTGAGGGTCTAACTTGCTCGAAAGTTTCATTACCTTTTGGATTCCACCAATAAAGCCCATCACACCACACACCATCATAAAAATGGGGGTTGTTTCAAGTAATAAATCTATTACATAACCAACTAAAAAACCGGCCACTATTGTTGCCGTAAACATCGAACCTGCGCCCATCAGCAAAAAGTTTAGTGCTGGCTTTGGTGCCTCGCCTGCTTTTCGCGTGGTCGTTTCATGGTTTGAATCGTTCATGTAATGGCAAACTCTGTTAATGATACGGTTTCGTTTAGTATTCTTCAAGCTAAACGCGGCCTAATGATATAGGTTTATAAAACCAAAAGCTACCTTAACCAGCTGTTTTTATCTGCTTTTTATTGATGAACTTAACATCAATCACCACATCATGTGCTTCTTAAATTTTATAGCACTATATGTATTAAATGACTGCCCAATATTTTTTTATAATTGTTTTTTAACTCACTTATTTATCTTTAAAAAAGATTCAATATTCTATTCAGTTCTTCCATATCTTTATAACTAATCTCTAAACGACCTTTGCCATTCTCACGATGATTAATTTTCACATTTGCCCCCAGCTTTTCAGCCAGCTGACTCTGGTGTGCAGTTATCTCTTCAATGTTTGGAATTGCTTTTCTTTTAACTTCACTAATGAGGGACTTTGGCACTAATATTTGCTGTGCCGCTTGCTCCATTTCTCTAACTGACCAGGCTTTATCAACGGCTTTATTTACCAAGTCAATCTGCACCTCTTCAGGCAAGCTGATGATGGCACGGGCATGCCCCATACTAATCTCACCTTTATGCAATCTACCTTGGATTTTTTTAGGAAGTTTCAACAAACGTAAAAGGTTAGAAACGGCCGTTCTAGAGCGACCTACTGCATCAGCGACTTCTTGCTGTGTTAAATCAAACTCTTTAATTAAGCGCTTCAGCCCAATCGCAGTTTCAATTGGGTTTAAATCTTCTCGTTGAATATTTTCAATGAGTGCTAAGGCTAAGGTGGTTTGGCTATCAGCTTGACGAATGACCACGGGCACCTTATCCAAGCCTGCTAACTGTGAAGCACGCCAGCGACGCTCTCCAGCAATAATTTCATAGCGATCATCCGCCAACGGCTTAACAATAATTGGTTGAACGACACCTTGAACCCGAATAGAATCGGCTAACTCTTGAAGGGCAGTCGCATCAAATTCCTGACGGGGTTGGTACTGTCCTGCTTGCAACTGTCCAACGTCTATTTTGTCGATGCGTAGATCGGAACTATTGTTCTCTGACTTTTGTTTTGCACCGATCATGGCGTGAATACCACGATTTCCCATACCTGAACGTTTCTTAGCCACTGTGTTTTACCTTTCTTGCCAGAGTTAAATTTGGGTTTTACGAATGAGTTCGTTTGCTAATGCTAAATACGCAATGGCACCATTTGAACTGGCATCATAATCTAAAATGGATTCACCATAACTGGGTGCTTCGGCTAAACGGACATTTCTTGGAATAATGGTTTGCAACACTTTCATACCAAAATGGGCAACCAACTGATTGGAAACATCGTTCGCTAAATTATTACGACGGTCGTGCATGGTTCTAAGCAGGCCGTCTATATGCAGTGTCGAGTTAAGCTGTTCTTGAACCGTTTCAATGGTATCCATCAGTGCAGACAAGCCTTCCAGCGCAAAAAACTCACATTGCACTGGCACTAAAATTCCATCGGCTGCGGTCAAGGCATTAATGGTTAACATGTTTAAGGTTGGCGGGCAGTCAATCAAGACCACATCGTAACTGCCACGGGCTTTTTTAAGAGTTTTACGCAGACGTTTTGGCCCCATATCTTCTTCCAAAAGCGTGACTTCCGCAGCGGTTAAATCGCCATTCGCGGGCATTAAATCTAATCCTGCCTGCTCAACATGAACAATCGCTTGCTTGGCTTTACACTCGCCAACCAACACCTCAAAAACAGACCGCTCCAGCTCATTTTTATCAACGCCAATGGCCACCGTAGCATTGCCTTGAGGATCCAAGTCGATCAGTAACACTTTTTTACCTAAACGTGCCAAAGCCGCCGCTAAGTTGACGCTCGACGTGGTTTTACCGACGCCACCTTTCTGATTTGCTAACGCAATCACTCTGCCCACAAACGTTCACCTAGAGTTTCTTGATTAAGTCCCTGATTGGGACTGTTTATTTCACAATGAGTTAATCGCATTCAGTTAAACAACGCGACTTGCTTTTATTAAGGTGCGTTCGGCGTGCAAACCTGGCACATCCAAATCAATTATTTGATCAATATTAGCCAGGCCTGCTAACTTTGAATAATCTTCAAAATCTTTCTGTGCTTTCATTGCCCACCAATGTCCATCCTTGGCCAGTAAATGCTGTGTCCAGTGCAACATATCTTCCATGGATGCAAACGCACGTGATACCACACCATCATACAATTCTGTAGGTTGATACTCCTCTACACGACTATGAAGCACCAAGGTATTTTCCAGTTTTAACTCGGCTTTAGCCTGAATTAAAAATCGGGTTTTCTTACTGTTGCTATCGAGCAGGTCAACCTGACAATCTGGGTAGCAAATTGCCAAAGGAATACCTGGCAATCCGCCCCCTGTCCCCACATCAATCAATCTTTTTCCTGAGATAAAAGGCACCACCGCCAAACTGTCTAGTAAATGCTTAACCAGCATCTCCTGTGGATCGCGAATCGCGGTTAAGTTGTACACCTTATTCCACTTTTGTAGCAAGGTCAAATAGTGCATCAATTGCTCAATTGACTGGCTAGAAAGGCTCAAGCCAATCTGCTCCACACCTTGTGATAGTTGGTCTCTTAATGCTTGATTTTCCATAGTGCGTTACGCCACGACCTTGTTAACTGCTCGATGTTTTTTAATCGAGATCATGAGTATTGAGATAGCAGCTGGGGTAATCCCTGAGATACGACTTGCCATGCCTAGTGTCGGCGGTTGATGTTGACGAATCTTCTGTTTTACTTCGTTGGACAACCCTGAAATGCTATCCAAATCTAAATCTTCGGGTATCTGCATGTTTTCAGAACGTCTCAGTTTTTCGATGTCCTGTTTTTGACGCTCAATATAGCCAGAGTATTTAGCCTCAATCTCGACTTGATCAATCACCGTTTCGTCGTCTATTGAGGCGCCAAATACATCCATCTCGGCCAAGGCTGAATAGTTCACCTTAGGACGTTTTAACAGGTCATACATGCTCTGCTCTTTGCTCAATGGCAAATCCATTAAGCCCTCGGCTTTTTTCGCCTCAGCGTGTGATGGGAAAATCCATGTCTCTTTTAAGCGTGCCAACTCTTTTTCAAGTGTTTCCAATTTTGTCTCAAACGCCATCCAGCGAACGTCATCAATCAACCCCAGCTCGCGGGCAATGGGCGTTAAACGCTGGTCGGCATTGTCTTCACGTAGCATCAAGCGGTATTCGGCACGAGAAGTAAACATACGATACGGCTCATTGGTGCCCAAGGTAATTAAGTCATCAACCAGTACACCCAAATACGCTTCATCTCGTCGTGGATACCACTGCTCTTTTTCTTGTGCTCGACGTGCCGCATTAATTCCGGCTAATAAACCTTGTGCCGCGGCTTCTTCATAACCAGTTGTACCATTAATCTGTCCTGCAAAAAACAGGCCATGAATGTGACGTGTTTCTAAGGTTGGCTTCAAACCACGCGGATCAAAGTAATCGTATTCNATGGCATAACCAGGGCGCATAATTCGNGCGTTCTCTAAGCCTTTCATTGACTGAACAATCTGAATTTGTGANTCAAANGGCAAGCTNGTCGAAATACCGTTTGGGTAAAGTTCGGTGGTGTTTAAACCCTCTGGTTCAATAAAGACCTGATGACGATCTTTATCGGCAAAACGCATCACCTTATCTTCTATGGAAGGGCAGTAACGTGGCCCCACACTGTCAATTTCACCAGAATCAGAATACATGGGCGACTTATCCAACGAAGCCATAATCACTTCATGCGTCTGCTCATTGGTATAAGTAATGTAACAAGGAATCTGTCTTGGGTGCATTGAGCGCTTACCCATAAACGAAAAGGTCGGAACCGGCGCGTCACCATGCTGAACCTGCATCGCATCAAAGTTGACAGTACGAGCATCAATACGCGGTGGCGTTCCTGTTTTTAAGCGCCCAACTGGAAGTGGCATTTCACGCAAACGCTCCGCCAAGCGATTAGAGGGTTCGTCACCCGCACGGCCGCCTTCGTAATTTTGCAGGCCAATATGAATACGACCCGCTAAGAACGTACCCACTGTTAACACCACTTGGTTGGCAAAAAACTTGAGTCCCATTTTTGTGACGACACCGCGAATATGGTCGCCATCTAAAATAACGTCCTCTACTGGTTGCTGAAAAATCGTTAAATTCACCTGATTTTGCAAACGCGTTAAAATCGCCTGACGATACAGCACACGGTCAGCTTGGGCACGGGTTGCTCTAACAGCAGGGCCTTTAGACGCATTTAAAGTACGAAACTGAATCCCCGCTTCATCAATCGCCAGTGCCATCGCACCACCTAAAGCGTCAATCTCTTTAACCAAGTGACCTTTACCAATTCCACCAATTGCGGGGTTGCAAGACATCTGACCTAAGGTATCAATATTATGGGTCAATAACAGGGTGTGTAATCCCATGCGAGCAGAGGCCAACGCCGCTTCGGTTCCTGCGTGACCACCGCCGACAACAATGACATCAAAATTTGAAATTTGTGCGTCCATCGCAGCCGTCCTTTAGGTGAAAATGAATAAAGTTTAATTAAATAGATTTAAATAAATGGCCGATTAAAACAAACAGGCCTGTCTAAATCAAAAATAGTCGCTCATTTTACCATAAGCTGATAGCATTGAACCAGACACAGAGACAACGAATTAAAGGAGCGATGTCAACAATGATTAATTTGTATAAAAACAAATGGATAGGATTGGGTTTAGCCTTATCGGTTGGTCTATTAACAGGCTGTTCCAATACCCCACCTAAAAGTCAGATTAATGTTCAGGCTGGCGAGCACTTTATTTTGAATCAAGCGATTACGATTCCCGCTGGCAAAGTCAGACACTATATTCAGTTTGGACAACTTACCGGTAGTGGCTTCAGCAGTTACGATAAACACTGCCGTATTGAACTCTATAAACTGCCAGAGAAAGCGTTTATCATCCAACCGCAGCGTTTTTTAATTGACCGTGTGACGACGGATGAAGAGATGATTGCCCAAACCGAGGTGGCCATTCAATTTGCCGCCAACTATTACAGTGCAAACCAAACGGATGCGATGCCGCTTCACGCCATCGCGTTTGGAGAAAATCAACGGGTAGAAACCATGGATTTAGTG
>JGI10211J14876_10000825_pt1 | contig 13411 bp, 14 predicted proteins | sample Etolagsediment_FD_14876 | JGI IMG/M metagenome (IMG submission 14876)
AAATTTTTTATTCTATTAATAAAAGTATGTTTAGTTTTTATATAATTCATAGCATCATACATATTAACTGAATTATTTTTATTGGCACATACAAGGTCGTCATAAAGACTTTCTGGATTGTTTGAATGTACCACATAATCACCAAGAGCATCTTTCACATATTTGGAATTGGTTCCTGTAATTTTACCATAACTAATATTTTTCCATATTCTACATGGAATGTATCCCACATTTAAATGGTGTTGATCTCTAAAATCAACGCAAATATAAGAATTTTGTATTAATTTTCTATTTTCTTCGTGGGATACCGATAGACCTTGTAATGTACAAACTTTTTTATTTTTCTTTGCTTTCATACAAAAGGCATTTATATTTGGAATAATGGTTCCATATAAAGTTCCGACATAGTTTATAAACTTTGCGTCTTCGTCAAAGTCAATTGGATCTCTTATCTCATCAGGAAGAAGATCTGTTGCCCAACATTGGTACAATGTATTATCACAGGCATTCCAGTAACATAAATCATCCACTTTTTCAAATTTTTCAACTTCTTTTATGTAATTTCCAAGTTGAACTATATTTGATTCTTTTGCACCATTATTTACAAGTAGATTTTTATCTACATGATGCGTTATATACTTAGCATCATCACGAATAGGCATATTTTTAGTTACTTGCCCTTCAGTGAAAAATACAGAGTTAGAAAAATCAAAATTTGAAATATCATCAATAGAATCAAACCAATATGTATCATATCCAAGAGATTTAAATGCTCTATAATAACCAGAATGAATATAAGAATGGGTATGCGAATGTAATTTATGTCCCCATATAATTGCTTTCATATTACAATCCAGTTTTCACAATATACATCATTCCACGCCTGAGGAACGGAAGAATCAGAACCAAACCACACCGAGGGTGCAATCACATCCTTTTCACTTCCGAGCCAAGCACCCCACCAACTAAAAGAACTGTTGGAAATAATAGCACTATTGCATTGCGTCATTAAAACAAAGTCGTACATAAATTCTTCACCCGTGAATGGTGACACCACATAATCAACAAATCCAAGATTCTCTTCGCACCAGTTCATGTCGTCCGACACAATGACAAATTTGCTTGCGTTCGATTTCTCTATCGCTCGTTGAATATATTCTACAGTTACGGGTGGGTGGCATGTTCCATTTTTTGTAGTAACATAGTCACCTCGTCGCACATGAATGAATCCAATATCCCGATACCTGTCTGTAAAGTCTCTTACCGTTTTTAGAATGCTTGGTTTGATCGATAAGTGTTGTTTCAGATCATCTTTACAGTGCGAAAAGTATTTCGGTGATTGAAAGTAGCCGACATAGTTTACATTGTCGGAAACACCAAACACATGTGGTAAAAAAACTGTTGCGACACCTGGCGGTTCTACAATCGTTTTTGCTATCGAAACTTCTTCTTGCAAAAAATGTAAGCCGTCAAAGACATTTCCGAGAACGCAATTCAAGTTCTGAGGAATACCAAAGTCAAACCCGTTTCTTTTCGCAACTCCAAACAGCATCGCGTATTGAAACAGTTGATTACCAAACCTTCCATAATTTCCAATAGCACTATAGGTAATCATACCAATATACTTCTATTAGTCCAGTAAGTATTTCTCGGACACATTTGAAAAAAGTAATGCTTTGGTGCAGCAATAACATTGTGGTTTTTCTGCATCTTAGCAATCGCCACATCGCAGTGTCTATTACCACTCTCATCCACTAGATAGTTTTCTATAGCATTCACTACACTATCTGCGTATGATTTTGTCAAATACAATATTGCATGTGTGGAAGTCATGTTTGAAACTCTATAGTAGTTTTCTTCTTTTTCGATTACTGTTTCATTATCGAGTTTGGACATTGATGCTCGTTCTTTGTCCCATGCCCACCAACTATAACCAAGATACAACGCATCGGTGTTATCTGGTACAGAAAAGGTATTTGTATAGTCCGGTGTGATATCAACATCATCTTCCAAAAGAAGAAGAGGTTCACGGAAGTCGTGTTTCGTCAATGCAGATATGTGTGATTTAGCACACCCAAGCACATGGTCCTCATCTTCAACACCGTCAAAAAAGTCCCATCGATCAAACTCAAGACGCTTCATTAAACGAGCAATGTTTTCTCTGCGTGATGTCGATTTTTTCATAGAGATACATTGACATCTTATTTTTCGTAAGTCAATTTGCATACTCATATCCCGATCCTGGCGTACTACCCCACAACTGCTTTGCATATGACTTCGCAGGTCCGGTGTATTCGATTCCAGTATAGTGCTTTGGTATAAAGTAAAAACTGGGATACACTGTTATATTGGTGTATCGATACTTATGAACTGTTTCGGTAAGAAACACAGGTCCAACTGTTTTCCATGCACTTTTTCCACCTTGCCAAACCGAAGATATTGGTTTAGCGTGCAGTTCGTGAACAAGAATTTTCATAAGGCTATTGTTTTTACACGCACCAATATAGCCTGCTGCGATCAAGTTTGGTCGGACTAATTCGTTTTCATAACAAGCAAACGAATCATTTTGTAGCAAATAATGATCCAGTGATGCGGTGCATACTGCATCGGCATCGAGAAAGAACCCACCAAATTTTTCAAGTATTTCCCACCGCGCTATATCGCATTTGCCATTCAACTCAGGCATGTAATCGTAGTGTGCTTGGTTATGTAGACCGTCTGGAAAGTGTTTATGTAGCGTTTCATCCGTCCACAGAATATGCTTCCACTTCGGATGTGCCTTTTTCCAAGTTTCTATAAGATCGTGCGGGGGCGGTTTAGGACCAACCCAAAATTGATGTATGATTTTTGGTATCACGGTACTTCACTTTCTTCATAATGAATATTAGACTCACGAACGCTTCTTCTTACCGATATGGTATTTAGGACACAACTCCCACGAATCTTTATCAGAATATGATATAATCTTGAGTTGCTTGATCGAAGCGATTGGTTCTAGTTTATCGGGTTTTAACACCTTTAGCAAGCCCCATTCTTCTAAAAGGCTCGCAATTTTATTTCGACGTGATATGTCATCGTCGGATAGGTTGGTTGGTAAACCATCCAGAGCAAACAGTTCTTTGAAATGTACGATGTAATACTTTCCTCGCTTGTGCAAAATATGACAGGACTGCCAAAGTTTGTTTTCCTTGCGAGAAGAAACCCCGATACGGGTTAGTGTTTCGCGTACTTTACGAAAGTTATCTTCTTCGATAAGTGATACTTCGAGTAAATCATCGATTTCCATATCGATGTATCGTTCTTCTTCTATGCTCATAGCAATCTCCTTTTTCACGGCACAGAACTACATCTATGTATGAAAAAGGAGACTTGCGCTACTTATCAACGCCGCCAGTATTCATTTCTGCGCGCATGTTTTTGATATCTTCTTCACTCAGAATATCAAGTGCTTCTCTTGCTCTTTTACTGTTGTAACCATAGTATTGCTTGACGAGATTTAGTTCATCTGTTTCTTCGTTCTTCAACCACTTGCTGAATCGCTTTCGCTTTCTTACAGAGTGTAGATAGTAAGAAAATTGCATCTCGTTATCGAGATGGGACAAGCGATTCATCTCATTAGCATAAAGAACAGTATCGGGAAAATACGACAAACATCGATTGACGACATAAGCAGGATACTTTCGTTCTACCGAATCGTCGTCGGTATTCATTAGATTCTTTTTGCTGTAGTTGATTGCATTAAGATAGTCTGTGAGTTTCATAGTGTCAGCCGTGTTTGCTCGTCTACAACTGCAACAATATTCTCGTTCGATACTATATCATACTCTTCAAAAACTTCAACAGACTTTCTTCTATAGACAACCCAATCGCCTACTATATGGTCGTGTTTGATATAGGCACCGTTGTTTGCAATAGCGGGTTGACCAATTGACACGACTTTCCCTTTGCAAAAGTCTACATTTTCTTTTTCGTTATAGATCAGATTCCCATACATCTGATCTTTGTTTGTTTCACGAACAATCGCTGTTTTTCCTGCTGTCGGATAAAACAATTTCATTTGAACGATACCTCCATCATGAGTTCAATCAGGCACGCAACCATATTGATTTCTTGATCTGCCACAAAGGCGGACTTATACATGTATTCGCCAATAATTAGAATCGCCTGTGGTATGCTGTTGTTCTCAACATGATTTGTGAGACTGTCGTAGAGTCGTCTGTATACCCGCGATTGATCGTTGTCAAGGTTCTCTACTACCCACTTTCGCACCTTTCCAAACTCTTTGTTCTTCATCGCGGAAAAAAGAGACTTGACTTCGATCTCGCCAATCTGCGATAGAATGCCAATATCAATAGTGCCAGAAACAGAATACCGCTGAATCTCGTTGATGATTCGACGGAAATCTGGAAAGTGCTTCAGAATGAGTTCTGCAAGAACCTGCTCTTCATACTTGATTCCCTCGGTTTCCAGAATCATCTTGACTCGCTCCATCATCTGTGCAGCAAGTTTAGGCTTTTCTTTGTCGGGTATGCGGAAATCGATACAGGTGCAGCGAGAGTGAATAGGCTCGATGATTCGATTCTTGAAGTTGCAGGTCAATACAAATCTACAGTTGTTGGCAAATTCTTCGATGAATCCACGAAGAGCAGGCTGCGTAGACTGGGCATTTGAGTAGTCAAACTCATCAAGAATCACTACCTTTTTCCCGCCGCCAAGAGACACCGTACTTGCAAAGTCACGAATCTTCGTGCGAAGGGTATCGATGTTTCCATCTTCAGAACAGTTGACGATGATGTAGTCCGCGTTGAGTTCATTACACAACGCACGTGCTATCGTCGTCTTTCCACACCCCGGTCCGCCGGAGAGCAAAAGATTCTGTGCTTCAGATGCACCGATCATCTGTTTGAATGTTTTCTTGATACTCTCCGGAAGAACACAGTCGTCGATCGTTCTTGGGCGGTATCGTTCACACCAGAGATATTGCTTGTTTTCCATAACGATCAATTAGGCTCCAGAGCAATCCAGTAAGTCAAATCCATAGCAGTATTTACAAATTCAGATACGATCTTTTCCGTGACATTCACATTGTAGTTGCCTCGAATGATCTTCAGGTTTTCTGTGCGGAATGTGTACCTGAAGTTTTCTTCTGGAATAGATTTCTCAATAAGCCTCAGTTCGCGGGAAAAACTGTTCGATGATGGGTTTGTCTTATCGTGTGCGACGATATCAACCCCGTCATCGTTTCCTTCAATATCAAGACTAGGCAATTGCAACACAGCAGCAGCCTTCAATACATCCTGAAGGTCGTTTTGAGTAATCGAAAAACGAATCGCACTACCAGGCATTGTAATTTCTTGAGTAGGCACAGTCAACAGTTTAGGCTCGGAATAGTAGTATTTCACCGAACTGCCGTTTCCACTAATCAAAACATACTTCTCGCGGAAGTTGAAGTCAGGATCGTCGAATAGACTTACCGCAGCAAGAAACCGATTCAAGTCCCAAATACCAACCGTAACAGGAAACTCTTCCTCAACCACCGCCCTTGCAAGAATGTTCTTCTGAGGCGAAATCGTCTTTACCACATTTCCTGGCTGAATAAGAATGTTGCTATTGATTGTTGAAAAGTTCTTGAAGATTTCGATGGTTTGCTTTGATAGTTTCATGAATATAGCCTTTCAATATGTGTTGAAGTAGTCATCAATTTCGGTAATGTCGAGTGAACCGTTACGAAAATCTCGAAGGACATTGTTCTCTCGATGCCGTCTTGAGCGTTTCGAAGTTCTTCTTTTTGTGGGAGGAGGTTCCATTCGGTGATCTTCTTCAGTCATAAACGAATTCTTGTTTCGCTTTTGGATCTTATTTTTCTTTGACATTCAAAATTCCTCAATGTTCTCCATTAGATTCTTCAATCTGTTTTTCACAAAATAATTGAAGATGTTTGCTCTAGAACCCCTTACTGGTTTTTCCCATTCCTTCTCGATGTTGCTTTCAAGCCATTCGGGTATGCTATCCATGTCAATGATGGACTTGTTTCGTTGCCAGTTTTTTTCGTAATTCTTAGGCACTTCATTGAATGCAAGATCATCGTAGATGCTTGCAAGCACCTTTTTGGTGATTGGTTTTTGTCTCTTCTCAGGATTCACAAAGCAATCGTCATCCGACAGAATATTTGGAATACCGTCCGAAGAATCCCCGCGAATGATGTGTTCGTTTAGAAACTCATTCGGGTTGTTGCATATGACCATCTTCTTTGTTCTCGGAGAGAACTGCTTCACACCGGGATACTTTTGAAGTTGCTGGAAATCTTTATCAGAAGATATAATTATTACCTTTTCGTTTCGGTGTTGTGTCTTTGCAAGATATGCTATGACATCATCTGCCTCTGCCCTTGCAACAGTCAACACTTTATACGGAAGGTTTTCTTCGATCTCTTCTTTTACTTCATGGATCATGTTAAAGATAGCAGACCAATCAGTATCGGACTGATTTTGCTTTAGTTTTCGTGATGCTTTGTAGTGTTCAAAGATGTCTTTACGCCAGTAGTTTCCGGCGTCAAACACCAACACCAATTCGCCGTATTCTTTTGCAAACTTGTTGCGAAAGATACGAATGCTATTCAGCGTCACATGTCGTATGAGGTTTTTATCAATCTCGTCGCTGTTTTTGATGAGTGCAAAAATATTCGACAGAATGATCTGGTTCATGTCACAAAGAATCATCTAAACACCTGTAGTATAACGCAGTTCGCGTTGATCCTGCCTGTTGGCAGGCTTTCCTTTGTAGTAAGTGATTTGTATGCGTTATTTATCGCACGAACACCCGAAGTCGCACATGTTTTTAGAATCTTTTTGGGATCTCGTACCTTTCTTTGTACGGATTTCTTTTCGTCAAAGCCAACAAGCGTTGTTCCCTTTACCGACATACCATCAACTAACTCAGACGCTTCGTACATCTGTAGTATACTATACTTTGTATTAAATACAATCACTTTCTTCGCACCAATAATCTTTCTCGGATCGATAGACTGTATACCTAGATCCTCATTTTTTTCCTGATACTTCAGGTTTTTAGTGAGTTGTCCTGGCGTCTTGCTTTTCTTGCGTCTTGGCTTTCTTGTTGCATTCTTTAGTCTACAGTGTTCTTCGCACACTCGTACGATATCGTCAACATACTTGTGAAACTTTCGTAGTTCAGGTTTACGAAGAAAAGAATACCCCTCCTTCAACTGTTCATCTTCACCTGACAACGCCAAAGATAGTTCTTCTAGAAGACCTTTAAATTCTTCGGCAATCATCGCAGACTGTGGTGCTTTGATTTCGTTTCGGGTGAGAAAATCTGCAACTGATACTGGTGTTTCTTTTGCAGACACAAGGCGATCGATGTTTCGATTCAGAGATTCGATGTAGTCACTCACCTGATCCTTCATTCTGTCTTGAATAGAAGGCTTTGGTGTTGTATCTACAACCGCTTTAATTGCTCTAGTAGATGCTTTTTTGCCCTTTTCTTCGAGTTGGACAAGCATCTGATCGAATCTAGTTTTCCATCCGTCATCTGGTGGAATTGGAGAATCTGATCGAGTAGATATACGACAGTAAATGCCAATAGTATCAAAATCACTGTTTGGACACTTATTGATTAGGTCGATTTTTTTCTTGGCAACTTTGTTTTTGCGTAAATACTCCATCGTCCACTTCTTATAGTTAGTGGATTTGCCATTTGTTCTATACCAATTAACGCATCGAAGAAACTGGTTTGGTTCTGTGCTGTCCCAAACCGGCTCTTCTGTAAGTGATAGTGTTTTTCTCATAGCACCATTATATCACATGTTCGTCACTTTACAACCCATTCCGAGAACATTTCTTCTGCCTTTCCTTCCCCGACAGGATATCGATAGATTACTCTACGAGTTTGTAGATCATCATTCTTAAGGGCAGCAAGAACTTCTTTTCGGTTCAGTTCAAGGTATGGCTTATTGTCACTTTTTCTCACTTCTTCGTATGTCGAAAGAACTATTCCTTGTTGTTCCCAACGAATAACTTCTTCGTATGGACGAACAATTCTTTCTCCAATCTCCGTGTATGGTAAATCATATGGGCTACTGAAATCGAAGAATCGTATTTCTCGATACTCTGCGATTTCATCGTGTTTGTGTTTGCTGGTTCCTTCAATAGCGATAGACTTTCCGTTCGGGGAAAGATGGAACTTTCTCCAACTGAATTCCATTCCCCTCTTTGTTCTTTCTGAAACAAAATCTTGTCTTTCGCCAGTTGTCAAACAAACCACAGTATGTGCTTGTGTGTCTTCTGCACACAGAAGGTAATCATTTCCGTCGATGTGGTTTTCTACAAACAGAAATGGAAACTTTTCGTCGTTGCGAAAAACTTCTGTAATGATTTCACTATTTGGACCAATCACTTTCGCATGTGTAAATGCAAAAAGTCTTTTATCTTGTCGAAATACTATCGGGTAAATTTCAATCAGATACTTACCAGTATCGGAAGAATAGACTTTTTTCATTTCACGAAGGTGGTTTCCTGACTCAAAAATCGGCTTCATTGATTTTTTTCGTAAGACATACCAACTTGATTGTGAATGATTGTTTCCTTGCGGAGTCTTCATCGTATTCCTCCTTGTGGTGGTAATTTTATTCATGTGTCGTCAAAAAATGCTTGGTTGAATCAATCTTTAATTAATTCTACCTGTGTAGGTCCTCCATATAGAATATTTGCAATATTCATTACAATCTCATATGGATTGTCTGCTGTTGTGAATCTGGTTTCTTCCAAATGACCTTTGTAGTTGTTTCTTCGCACAAATGCAGGAATTTCTATATTATTATATGAATATTTTTCGTCGAAAAGATCGATGATATTTTCTGTTGCTCCATCGGTTTCTCGCATCGACTTTGTAGAAAACGATAGCCGTAAAGGACAATAGAAATCTACCACAATGTTCAACTCTTCGGTCATTTTCATCAACATATACTTTGCAACAATCAAATCGTCCGTTGCATCGATGGGATTTCGCATTCCGAATCCCACAAACCACGATGAGGTTGTTTTGCTTGTAGAGTGCGATTCGGTAATCGGAAGTCGGATCATATGACACGCTGCAATGAAAGTGTCCACGATACTTCTTCCTGTGGTATAAGATGCACCCACAGAATACATCTTACCGAAGTCGGCTGCAAATTTGCTACTGGAATTAAGAATTTTATTGGTTGAACGATCAATCAGAGAAAACTCGATACCGAATCCAACTTCCAGATCGCTTTCTGTATTTTCAATTAGAGTTGTTCTGTTGTTCTCACCAATCGGGCTGTATGTTTCGGAAAGAAGTTGGAATCTCTCGCATAAAACAATAAAAGATGGCATTTCGCTTGTTTCTAGCGGATTTTGATAGACCTTTATTGGTCTGATTCCAATATCAATATTGTTTGCGTCTTTATAACTCCAAAGAGGACATTTGCTCAAAACTACTTCTTGAGACATTCCTTCATTCATATGAAGAACCCAATTTTCGTATCGTGTCTGAGAGCAGATGTCAACACCATCATACCAGACATATTCCATTTTTACCATCATGTCCATGAATGGATTGATTTGTTTTTGGGTTGGTGTTTGTGGTTCACTGTCCATTATTATCCCTTTTTAAAAACTAACACAGGTTCATACTTCAAAAATCTGCCATTTACCTTGCAGAAATTTTTGCAAGTTGGTAGTCCATCTTCACCAATTCGATTTTTACCAGGCATGTTTTCGAGCGCCATTTTGAGAGTATACAGGTACTTCATTCCGAATGACTCCAGTATATGTATAGAATCTGCTTCTAGAGGAAGGTACTTTGAACCGATTTTTACATCGGCAATATTCCACAGCAAATAGCGATCATTTCGCAACCACTCATAGCATGTCTTGAGAGTCGGGTATAGAAACCCGTCTCTCCACGATTCGTATGACGAACCATATTTCTTATACGATTGTGCCTCGTCCTCGCTATATGCTTCTCGATTGAAGTAAGGAGGACTTGTAAAAATCAGATCAATGCCGCCTCGATACCTTTGAAACTCTGGTTCGTGTTGAAGTTCTTCTGAACCTCGGCAGAATACCTGACAAGTATTCTGCGAGGAAAAGAACGGATTGCCTCTATATGTTTTACTGTTGTAGAAGTGTGCGAGGTTTTCGTGACGAGATATGATTGTACCATCATCTTCCTCGTAAAACAAGTCTGTATTTGGATCTGTACCGATATAGTGTATTTTGCGATTGTCTTTTACTGACATTGCGCCTAATATTCTACCACCCCAACCCGAGGACGGATCATAAATTATGATGCGATCCTGTTTTCCTACCAGATGATCGGTGTATCTTTCGTAAATGTATTTCGCAGTCAGTGGAGGAAAATTAACCGCTGGCTGAATGTAACCAATACGAAACGCGGCATAGCATCGAGGAAAGATTCGATGACCTTTTTCATACATGCGAATAGTATAGATGTATTTGTCGGAAATTTCATTCAAATCAAGAAAAGAGTAGTGACGAAACGAAAGAGTCTTGTTCTCGATCATTTCCTTCACTTCATCAGCAGTAAGTGCCAGTAATGAGGATTCTTGAATCTGAAAATAACTGCTGCTCTTTGAGTTCGCAGGAAAGGAGTCAAGAATGAAGTCCTTTCCTTTGAAGATTCCGTTCTCGTTCAAAAAGAACAGTTCAATCCATTCTTTGCCAGAATTTGTCTCGATGACACTATACTTCTTGTCGTTCTTGATGCAAGTTAGTGCGTGCTTATACATGGAGTCTTTCTTGAAATGCCTCCATGCACCCTTAATCATTCTTGAAAGATGTCTGTCGTCTGAAAACAAGTCGTAGATTGAATAGCCGGTATCGTTTTCCGTATAGTTGATGCGAGTTTTATACATGGTAGGAAACCACTGATCTACCTCAACACCGAGTCGGCTCTTATTGATGATGACATCGTTTTCGACATTCGTTAATTCGTCAGTGTGTTCAAATGTATGAACAGGATACGATTCCATCTTGTTAAACTGCTCAATGATGTCAGTCTCTGATTTGCCTGTTCGTGGGGGATAATTATACTCGTCCCACACCTCTACGATCTTCTTACGCAGACGAACGATCCATTCTTCAAACTCTTGTCGTGTCATTTCTTGGAGTTCTTCAAACAGAATGTTTTCTTCGGAATTTATTAGTATGTCGTTTTTTTCGTAGTGTATTTTTTTCATTTCATCACACTAAAGTTGTTACGCTTTTTAAAGTTTAGTGTACCCTCAAACTTATCCATCAACTGATCTGATTTATGACTGATGATGAATATGTTCATTCTTTCATCCATCTTTCTTAGAATCTTCAGGAATTCTTCAGTTCCTGCTTGATCCAAAGACGAATCAAGAACCTCATCCAAAATTAATAGATTGCAGTTTGTGCTGTTTCGTAGTCTAGCGACCTCTCTCCATGCAAAGAGTAGTGAAAGATCGATTCGTAATCTTTCACCTTCGCTGAAGTTTTGATAGGAAAACTCTTCTCGATGACGGCTCTTAATAGTTTCATTGAATCTTTCATCCAGTGTAAATAAACAGAAAAAGTCCATTGCTGTCAAATATTGATTGATAAGTTTGTTGATGATCGGAAGGTAGTGTTTGATGATCTTTGCTTTGATACCACTATCGCTCAGTAACAAAGCAGCTTCTTCACATGTATGCTTTTTCTTTATTAAATCCAGTCGATTTAGAATAAGGTCTTTTCCCTGTTCCGCAAGTGTTTTCAGATTTTGTTTCTCTACTTCAAACTCAAGTTTTTCTTTCTCAATGCGTTCTATATCTGCACGAATTTTTTCTAGGTACTTTGATGCAGATGAAATGCTGCTATTGATATCGGAAACAAGTTCTCCGATCTTTCTGGATTCGTCTACCGTATTTTCGATAATGGACAAAGATTCTTTGGAATCATCAATCTGATTTAACAGTGATTCTAGTTCTGCCTCAAGTTCTTTTATTTTCTCTTGTCTCTCACCAATAATGTCTTCTCTGTTATTAACATTCTGCTTACATGTAGGACATGTGCTGTTTTTACTATAAAAGTCAATTTGCTTCTGAAGATCCGCAATTTCTTTCTTGGTATACCGCGAGTGGGTTTGTAGATCCGAAAGAGTTTCGTTGATTTTAGAAAGATCGGCTATCTCAGAAAGAAGTTCTTGTCTTTGACTTTCAAGTGTTTCTCTTTCTTTTTCATACTGCGTTATGGATCGCTTCGTTTCTTCAACTTCCTTTTTATGTAGGTCATGTGATGTTTGAGAACGAGATTCGATATCTCGAATGTGCTTTTCTTTTTCAACTATCTTCGTCTTGAGCAGATCAATTTTATATTCTGTGTCACGAATAGAATCTTTGATTGCTCCGTTTCGGTACTTGAGAATCTGATTCATTGATGAAAATACATCAATATCCAACAGCGTTTCGACAACTGATCGTCGATCGGCTGCCGTCATTTTCATAAACGGAATGTAGTTCGATGAGCCAAGAATTACAATTTGACAAAACGACTTGTACGACATCTTGAGTATCTGTTCTTCCAGAACTCGTTGATAGTCTTTTGTTGTGGAGTCTTGATCGATTAGAGAACCGTCTTTGAAAATCTCAAATACCTTTGGTTTTTGACCACGACGAACAAGATACTCATGATCTCCAATTACAAATTCGATCTCTACGATGCTTTGTTTATCATTGATACTGTTTACCAATTGGGGAATATTAATACCACGAAAACTTTTGCCAAACAAGACATAAGTAAGTGCATCGAGCATTGTCGATTTGCCTGCACCGTTTTCACCACATACCAGAGTCGTTTTGTGTCGAAGAAAGTTTATCTCATTGAAATAATTTCCGGTAGAGATAAAATTACGATACCGAAGTTTCTGGAATACGATCATTCACTTCTCCTACACTCCACCAGTCCGGTGTTTGTGTTTTCCATGTTGCAAATCTTTTCTTTTCGTTGATGTAATATTGCCGATACGCTGTCACCGCGTCATGATTTTTGTATTGATCTGGCATTGCTTGCGCAAATGGCGTCAATCCAATGTCTGGAATATTTTGCGGTGGTGTATCATGAAGGATTTGAATAAGGGATTCTGTCTTGTGAATCTTATGGTAACGTCTGGTGTATTCGTATACGAGATTTACACCAAGATCTGATAGCCATGTATAATTTGCCTTTGAAGTACGCACCCAAACATTACACGGGTGGTTCACAAAAGATGCCTTATACAAAAATCGATCTCTTCCGTCAGAAAGACGGTACTCGGTGTGTTTTCGTTTTCCATGAACGATAACAGGAACACCATCACATACCCGATGAGCCGTACACAAGAGTTGTGCAGTTTCGACAATCATCTT
>JGI10211J14876_10000826_pt1 | contig 13407 bp, 12 predicted proteins | sample Etolagsediment_FD_14876 | JGI IMG/M metagenome (IMG submission 14876)
ATCTATCCGCTTTATGACTATAGCCTGTTGCGCATCCTTCTGGCCAAAATACGTACGTTGTGGTTGGAAAACATTAAAGAGCTTTGCCACCACCGTTGCCACGCCGGGAAAAAATCCAGGACGGGCGGCGCCTTCCAGTACTGTAGTCACCTGCGTTACCTCGACAAAGGTCTCGTAACCGGGGGGGTAAACAATGTCCTGGCTGGGCATCCAGACCAGATCCACTCCTTCCTTTTTGAGCAGATCCAGATCGCGATCAAGGTCGATGGGATAGGTTTCCAGATCCTTGGGATCATTAAACTGAGTAGGATTGACGAAAATACTCACACCTACCTGCTCATTTTCCTGGCGGGCTCGGCGGACCAGGCTCAAGTGCCCTTCGTGTAAGAAGCCCATGGTGGGGACGAACCCCCATACAGCCGACGGATTAGCCCAGCGCCGGCGGCGGATATCTTCAATAGCAGAGAAAACTTCCATGATAGCAATTACCGATTACGAGAAAACGTTACCGAAACAACTTCTCCGCAATTTTATGGTTGCCGTTTTACTAGAAAGGTAGTTCCTTGCGAAGGATTGTAAGTATACGTAAAACGTGAGCATATATCAATAGTAAAGCATGCATCTCGTTAATCCATTTAGGGATGAGTTTTTTCTTGCATTTTATCAGCGTTTCAGTGATCTTCGAAGCCATGAAATGTAATTGTTTTAAAAGACTTTTACATTATCAGTGATCAGGAACATAGAGGTAATCACCCCGCTTTAGTATTCTCATAGCAAAACAAGGAGATAATTATGTCTCAAAAAACAGTCCCTATCGGCTTTGGCCTGGTCATCATCGGAAGCGAGATCCTGGATGGGAGAATCCAGGACAGGCATTTCGAAAATACACGGAGCCTTTTTAGCGAGCGCAATCATCAATTAAGATATTCAATGGTCCTGGTTGATGAACCGGGGCTGATTCTGGAGCAACTGAGGTGGGCAATGGCGCGTCCCGAGCCCTTTTTCTGTTGCGGGGGAATCGGATCCACACCAGATGATTACACGAGGCTTTGTGCAGCTGAAGCTGCGGGGTTGCCTCTGGAGTTCCATGAAGAGGGCGTGGATATATTAAAGAAGCGCTTTGGAGAAAGGGCGAACACTGCACGACTGAAGATGGTAGAGTTCCCCAGGGGTGCGAGCCTCATCCCCAACCCCGTTAGCCAGGTGCCGGGTTTTTCGATTGCCAATGGCCATTTCCTGCCGGGTTTCCCCAGTATGGCAGATCCGATGACGGCATGGGTGCTGGATACTTACTACGAGCGGGGGAATGACAGGTTTACCCGAACTCTGTTACTTCAAGGAGCACGCGAGGCAGATCTCGTTCCCACTATGGAGGAATTCATTGAAGAACATCCCGCGGTAACCTTTTCAAGCCTTCCGAAATTCGTTGAGGGCGGCACCGAGGTGCACCTTGGTCTGTCAGGAAACCTGCAAGATGTGGAAAACGGAATCAGGGATCTTATAGAGAAGATTGAGGCAGCGGGGTTGCAATGGGAGGAGAACAGAGATGGCCATGGTGCGTCATCCAGGCTCAACTGGTATCGTCCCTCTTTTTGATGACGGAACAGTTGTCATGGTATCACAGTACCGGCATCCAATCGGGGACTATCTCCTGGAAATTCCGGCAGGAACCATGGGCCATGGTGAGTCTCCTCTTAGTTGTGCAAGCCGTGAGCTGGAAGAGGAGGTGGGGTTATTTGTGTTCATCTGCCTGCCCTGTGAAATGCTTGCCCTGTGGAATTTCCGCCGTTTGGCGGAACCTCCTGCTGAGGATTCCACAGGGCGGGCATATTTCTCTGGGGTGTGGGTCTGTGGCTAATTTATCTTAAATCTGCAACTCTTTGACGTATTCAGACGACCATTGATACACCATCTCGATCAGGCTTTTCAGGGGCCCGGAAAAATACTTGTCCTTGTGGTGTATCATATAGAATTTTCTTTTCATTTGTTGATCGGAAAAAAGGATAGCCCTTAATTCCCTCCTTTGAATTTCCTCACTTACGACCTTCTGGGATATCATAGCAATACCAATTCTCTCTTGCACGGCTTTTTTGATGGCCATATTACTAGAAAGCTCCAGTGGGATAGTAATGGAAATATTGTTCTTCCTGATGAAGTTATCTACAAATATTCTGGTGGCCGAGCCCTTTTCATGCATGATCATAGCCTGCCCCTTTAGGTCCCGGGGTTCAAGGGAGCCCTTTCGGGTAAGGGGATGATCAGGCGGAGCAACGATCACGAGCCTGTCCTCCAAGACTTCCCTGGCCGTCAACTTGTTGTGCTCAACGGGAGAGGAGATGAACCCCAGGTCATTGTTGAGGCTGATGCTGTTTTCTACAACCTGCTCGACAGGCAATATGTTCACCGAGATACGTATGTGTGGATTTAATTTGCTAAAGGGATTGATTATGGGGGGAAGGTAGTATGCGCCGAAGCTTTCACTCGAATGAATACGGATATGCCCTCTTTTGTGTTGCTGGAAATCACTGACACTCTCCTCAGCTTGGCTTTCCATTTCAAAGATTTGTTCTGCAATTTCGTACAGTGCCTCCCCAGAATCTGTCAGGGCCAGTTTTTTACCAAAGCGGTTGACAAACTTGATGCCATAATGCTCCTGGAGTCGCTGAATCCCCTTTGTCACTGCTGGCTGGGTAATAAAGAGGGCCTCTGCTGCGAGGCTGAGGTTTCCGTACTTTGCAGCAAAATAGAAGATTTTCAATTGATTAAGATTCATCATTTATAACCAATTGTTATTTTAATCCTGAAAATTATTAATTTGACTTATATTTCTCATATATTTAGTGTTTATGCAAGTTGTTTTTTTGTGGCTATAGATATAATTGCCTTTAGTTTTTATGCTCTCTTGTTAGATAATTTTTTATGATATTAATAAGCAATCATTTTTAATAGAAGGATAAAGATAATCATTGAGGAGGAAAAAGATGGAAAAAGAAGAGATTCTGAAGAAATTGACTACAGCAGTCATCGATGGAGACAACAATTTGGCAAGAGAAAGTGCTCAGAATGCTCTTACTGCGGAAATCGATCCCCTGGAGGCCATAGATCAGGGGCTCTCGAAAGGAATGGAAGCTGTGGGGAGACAGTTTGAGAGCGGAGAGTGCTATCTCCCTGAACTCATTATGACCGCCGATACCTTCAATGCTGCCATGGAAATTCTAAAACCAGCCATAGAGGCAAATAAACAACAGGTGCGTAAAGAAGGAATAGTGTTGATCGCAACCGTGAAAGGAGACCTCCACGAGATCGGCAAAAACATTGTAGCCACCGTTATGGAGACAAATGGCTTTGAAGTAGTAGATATCGGTATTGATCAACACTCGTTGGATATAATTGAGGCAGCCGAAAAAAACAAGGCCGATATTATCGCCCTCTCCTCGTTGATGACAACGACGATGCCTTATCAAAAGGAGGTTATCGAGGTTCTGGATGGCATGAAGCTCCGGGATAAGTATATTGTGCTTGTAGGTGGCGGTCCGGTCAGTCAAAAGTGGGCTGATGAGATAAATGCCAACGGTTACGGGGAGACTGCTATTGATGCGGTTGCACTTGCCAAGAATCTTTTAAACAATCGAAAACAGACAGTTGCAATGGATTAGAAGTTATCCCTGATACACAGCCTCCTTGCCTTTGGGGGGCACCAACCAAGGATATTTAAGTATAAATAAGATGTGTTAGGAGGAATAGTCATGCTGAATTTTCTGGATATTAACGAACGGGCGTTGAATGGACCCATCATGAGCGAAAAGGAATTCGACATGAAGGTCTTTGTACCTCGGTTGAAAAGTGTGACGGACGATTATGGTATTCGTTATGATAAGGACAATCCTGTTCCTTCAGACGACAAGGCGTCCGATAATCTTTTCGAAGCTGCCGTGGATTTCATGAGCCATGTGGGTGTTTTTTGCAAGGATACCAAGCGGATAATCCAATTTAAACGGGATGAAATTCTGGAGGTCTTGAAGGAGGCCCCTGGCCGATGTCTTGCAGGTGAGGGAAAGGAGGCAGGTGTTTTTGGAATGCGCCGGCCTGATGAGCAGAAGCACCCGTGGTTTCATGTAGGATCAGGAATCGTGGCTTCGTCCGAAGAGATGACCACTAATCTGATCGAGGGATATGCATCGATCGCAGAATCAAACTCGATCAGTATTTCCGCTTTGGACAGCATCCGGGGAATTTTGGTTATGGCAGGTTCTCCTGTAGAATTTTACGCAGCCATTCAGGGAATTAAGATCGGCCTTGAGGCGATTAAGCGGGCTGGTAGGCCAGGCCTCCCAATCATGAACCTCATTTCAACTTCGGCTTCGGCGTTAACCGCTATTGCAGCAAGTGCACCCCAGTTTGGGCTTCGTCCTACGGATGGCTGGCTGTGTGGGACGATTGCCGAAATGAAAATTGATTTTGCGGTTATGACAAAGGTGGCCTATCTACTCAGTTCAGGGGCAAATGTTGGGGTTGAGACAGCCCCCATCCTGGGTGGTTACTGCGGCGGACCGGCCGGTACGGCTGTGGTGAGTACTGCCTACATCCTTATGGGGCTCTTGGTATACAATGGGAACTATCAACTCCACTTTCCAGTCCATTTTAGATACGGCTGTTCCAGTACCCGGGATGTCCTTTGGGCCGTATCAGCGAGCTGTCAAGCTGCAAGCCGAAATATCCCCATGCCAGTAATATGGCTAGGGTACATGGCAAGCGGTCCTAATACAAAGATGTATTTCTACGAGGCTGCAGCGCATATGCTTTCTGCGGTTACCTCCGGAGCCCCATCGGTCCAAACACCCCATCCTGCTAGGGCCGTAAAAAAGGACGGGATCACTCCAATGGAAGCGAAGTTTGGTGTGGAGATGGGAAAGGCTGCATGTAGGCTTAATCGACAAAAAGCGAATGAGCTGGTTCTCCAGCTTTTGGAAAAATACGAATCCCGGATCAGGACAGCCCCTACAGGAAGTCTGTACCAGGAATGCTACGATATTAACACAGGTAAACCAAAAGAATCCTATGTGCGACTATACAATGAGGTAAAAGAAGAACTGGCCGGAATGGGAATTCCTTTTGAATAATAAACAATTAAATGGAAGTACCTATTTTTTAAGCCAATTAAATAATGGTTACCCTCCAATATTGATGTTCTCGTAAAAAGTGCTTTTCTCGCTCATGATGCCCATTTTGGGATTCATTAAATGCTTCACTAAATTCCAAAAACTCGGCCTAAAGGCCTCAAACAGTTTGGAATTTTTAACGCTCATCATTTTATGAGTCTTTTTCCAAAAGTGGCCAAAATCGCTCACAAAAGATTTTTTACGAGTTAGTCAATATTACTGTATCTATTATGTATCTATTTTACGAAGCTTCACGATGCCTTATCAACCTCAGTCAGGCACTCATCAATAATATCTAGGGCCTTATCCATTTCCTCTTTATTGATGGTCAGCGCCGGCGTAAGAGTGATAATGTTTCCCATGGTCAGTTTGAAACTCAGCCCCTTGCTGAGCGCGGAATACATTACTGCCTCAGCCTCGTCAATGGCCCGTTCGCGCGTTGTCCGATCTTTAACGAGCTCTATCCCTAAAAAAAGTCCCAGGCCGCGCACATCGCCAATCAAGGGGTGCCTGTCCATCATTTCTTTCATGCGTTTCAAGGAATACTGGCCGAGCTCACGGGCATGATCCACCAGATTCTCCTTCTCGATATATTCGATGGTGGCAAGTGCGGCTGCGCACCCCACAGGGCTTTTCTCGTGGGTATAGTGACCCAGGGCTCGATCTTCGGACACATCCAGGTCCTCCCGTGCTATGAGGGCGGCTAGGGGGAAGATTCCCCCACCCAGGCCTTTGCCGATTACCAGCATATCAGGTACCACATCGAAGTTCTCACAGGTGAACATTGTGCCTGTACGACCGAGTGCGTGGGGAATCTCATCGAAGATGAGCAATGCGCCGTGGCGGTCACAGGCCCGGCGGATAGCCTGCCAGTACTCGCGCCTGGGGATATAAGGGGTGCTTCTAATCGGCTCCGCAATGACAGCGGCGATGTCGCCCTCCTTTTCCAGGATATACTCCACGTAGCGCGCGCAGGTCAGGTCACAGCCACCGCGATCTCCGCACCCAAACACGCATCGATACTCATCGGGCGGAGGTACATGTTCGGTTCCGGGAAGAAGTGGACCCATATCCTGGCGAAAGATCGCCTCACCCCCGATTGATATGGCATCCAATGATGCCCCATGGAAGGAATCCCACATGGAGATCGTCTTATGCCGGCCAGTGGCAACCCGTGCGAGCTTGAGGGCCATGCCAATTCCAATGGTGCCACCGGGGCACAGAAGTACCTTGTTCAGATCTCCAGGGGCGATATCTGTCAGCTTCCTGGCCAGGTCCACAGCAACGCGGTTGGTATAGCGCCGGGTGCAAAAGGAGAGCGTATCCAGTTGGTTTTTTATTGCCGCAATAACAGCAGGATTGGCAAAGCCGACCTGGTGGACATTGTTTCCATGAAAGTCCATGTAGCGTCGCCCCTGAAGGTCTTCAATGTAGATACCCTCGCAACTACGAATTGCATTGAGGCATGGGGTTGAGAGCGACTGCTTTAAAAAGTAGCGGGCATCTTCTTCAAGAAGGGCCTGGGTTTCTGCATCCAGGTGTTTTTCCTGCCACTCGGTCCGCCTAGGGGAGATGTTAATATCTCCTTCGGATTTGTCTTGCGCGGCCATGGCCTAACTCCTTTCTGAAAAACTTTGAAAAATAATTTTTATTTGTTCATGCTTTTAAGTTTTTGTACCAACACTCATTATTAAGGTCAAATTATCTCTCGTTATTATATCAATAATATTTTTTATCTTGGTTTTGGAGATTAAGTAAAGTAAATAATTAATTTTAATAATTCCTTTCATTATAAGGAGGGTGACAATGAAGGAGGCAGAAAACGAATGGGTTAAGAGATCATGGAGGGTTTTTCCTGCCGGTTCCCTGGGGGAGTATAACCTGCCTCGAGAGCTCTCGATTGTTCTAAACCGCGGAAAAGGTGCACGGGTTTATGATACCACGGGAAGGGAATTCATTGACCTTACCATGGGGTGGGGAACCGTGATCCTTGGCCACGGTCACCGGAAGATCTATGAAGCAGTGAAGAGACAGGCAGAACTGGGGTCAAATTTTTCATACGTATCTGATCCGGCCCTGGAGCTGGCTGAAGAGGTTGTGCGGGCTGTTCCCTGCGCCCAAAAAATACGATTTTGTGCATCAGGAACAGAGGCAACCATGTACGCTGTACAATTCGCCAGGGCATTCACAGGACGGGATAAGATCCTTAAGTTCGAAGGTGCCTATCACGGGGCAAACGAGTTCGGGACTCTAAGCCTCTTTCCTCAACAACTGTTGAACTACCCAACGCCTAACCCTACCTCCACTGGGGTTACCAGGGCTTCTTGCAGTGAGGTCTTGATTGCCCCCTATAACGATTTGGAAACTACCAGCCGGATTATCACAGGGCATGCCCAGGAGATTGCCGCCGTGATCGTGGAGCCGCTTCATCGGTGCACAACGCCGATAGCGGGTTTTCTTGAGGGACTCAGGGATATAACCCGTAAGCACGATATCCTCCTGATCTTCGACGAGGTAATGACCGGTTTTCGCCTGAGCTACGGAGGTGCTCAGGAGTACTATGGCGTGATTCCGGATCTTGCCGCCCTTGGCAAGGCCCTTGGCGGCGGGTATCCTGTGGGGGCGGTTGTAGGCAAGGCAGATATCCTTGATCTCTGCAACGAGGCACATCTGGGGCAAGAAAAATACGTATGGTTTGCAAGTACCCTGGGAGGGAACCCAGTAACAGCAGCCGCAGCCCTTGCAACGCTAGAAGAACTCCGCAAACCCGGTACTTACCAGCGCTTGTTTGAAAAGGGCGAGAGGCTTCGCAGCGGATTCCGGTCGATACTCTCAGAGCTGGGTATCGAGGCCCAGGTCTTGGGAGATGGCCCCCTCTGTGCCTTGTCTTTTACCGGGGAAAAGGTTGTTGACTACCGGACCACGTTCAGATCGGATCGCGCACGGGAAAGGGCCTTCAAACTCGGGCTCTTTAGAAACGGGATCTTTCTGAACCCCTTGTCCACCAAATTTTACCTCTCAATGGCCCATGGAGACGAGGAAATTAATCTAATCCTCTCAGCAAGCCGGAAGGCGTTGGAAGACATTTATCATTCCAATTGATTTTTGGAATATTTCCTTGATTGTGATGTAAATTGTTATATGGGAGATGCTGTTCGATGCTCATCGTAGAGATTTAGAAAAAAATTGAAATGAAGCTACCCCCTTTACCTGTATTCTACATTTCAACAGGCTTGTCTTTAGTCACCCTGGGTGACTCCCTTCTCTATACCATCCTTCCCAGCTATTTTCCGATCTTGGGGCTTGCCCCCCTTCAGGTAGGTATTATTCTCTCAGTTAATAGATGGATTCGTCTGGCGACCAATCATATGGCAGAGTATTGTTACCGGCGCTATTCAAGTGATCTGTGGCTCTTGCTGGCCTTTTTCATGGGTTCAGTTGTGACTGCAATGTATGGAATTGGGAAGATGTTCCTTATCTTATTGATAGCCAGGATACTCTGGGGCATCTCTTTTTCCTTTATCCGCCAGGCTGCGGTCATGACGGCGGTCGAATCTGGCCCTGGGGTCCATCTCGGAGAACGAGTGGGATATTACCGCGGCATCAGTGGATTGTGGCATACTTTGGGGGTGCTCATCGGGGGCCTGTGCCACGATATTTTTGGGTTTACCTTCACGCTTGTTGGACTGAGCATCCTGTCACTTGTCGCAGTGCCCCTCGGTGCCCTGTCACAAAAGGGACTCAAGTCAATAAAAGAGCCTCTGACAAACGATGTTCCCGGAAAAGGCGATGCAGCGGTTATATGCTGTGGGTTCGCAGTGGGTCTTATAGGGGGCGGAATGATCATGTCAACCCTGGGACTTGTTCTTAGGGAGCAAATTGGGGAATCCTTTGCAATAGCAGGCTATTCCATTGGCGTTGTTACGCTTACCGGGATCATACTGGGGCTCCGCTGGTTCATAGATGGGATTGGGAGCCCTGTCTTAGGGGCAATTGCCGACAGGATGGGAAGGGAGCGGTCCACTACCATTTTGTTTTCGTTAGGTGCGGTGACGCTGATAGGTATCGCTCTCTACCCCACAATAACCCTTTTAATCCCACTCATAGTGTTATTCTTTATTTGCGGGACCACGCTATACACATTGCTCTCAGCCCTGGCCGGGGAACGTGGAACCCGAGCGGTAGCTTCGCTTGCAACTGCAATGGATTTCGGTTTGTCTCTTGGACCGCTCATTGGCTGGGGTATTGCCCAGGCAGCACTTCCTTTACATTTTATTTTTATTTCAAGTGGTTCGATCTATGTGGCAAGCGCAGTCATTTCTTTAAGGATCGTGCTATCGCATAAATCTTGAGCACTTTGGAAGTTCAATCGAGAGTGACTTCAAATATCCGATATAATTTTTAACCTATGCATCGATATGACCTGCTTATCGACTCAGGCCTATTAACACCACGCCCAAAGCGATCAAGATCGATCCCATAAATTTTTGCCTGCCGTGTTTTTCCCCAAGCCAAATGATCCCATAGTAGGCGGAAAAGACAATGCTCACCTCCCGGACTGCAACCACATAACTCACCTTGCTCATCCGCATAGCAAAAAGGACCATTGTGTATGTAAAAAGGACCAAAAAACCAACGGCTAAAATGGTACCTTTATTTTTATGCCATTCTTCTTTTAACCATGTTCGTTCTTTTGCCAGCACGTAAGGAGAAAGGAGAAACCAAACGCACGCAAGCATCAGGTAGTTATACACTGGCGGATAGATGACTCCAACTCCCACCTTGTCTACCAAGGAATAGCCTGCAATAGTTCCCCCGGTACATAATGCCCAGAGGGAGGCACCGCCTCGCAACGCCAGTAAGGGCTCAAGAAATGATTGCCTGGAAAAGGACCGCAAGTGAATTACATAAATGCCGAAAACTACCAATCCTATGCCGAGGATTCCGATGAGAGAGAGTTGTTCATGAATAAAAACTACTGCGAGAAGAGGCACAAAAAGAGGCCCAGATCCCCTGGAAAGGGGGTAGACAAGTGAGAGATCTCCCCGCTCGTAAGCTCCTGCCATGAACCAGAAATAAAGAAAGTGCAGAAAGCTGGTAGCAGCCAAGCACTTCCAGCCCAAAGAGGAAATGGTCGTCTGAGGCCAGAAATAGAGAAACATAGGAAAATAGAGGATCAATGCCACGAGCAGGAACCACCAGATGAACACAATCTTCCTCTGGCTTTTTTTGAGTAGAAAGTTCCAGCCCGCATGTAGAAAAGCGGCTGAGAGCACTATTGTCAGGGCTAGTCCGTGCATTTATTCATTTTATCCTGGATTATTCCTCATTGGAAGGGTTGATTAAATTCTACCCTAAAAGATACTCTTTATATTCAGTAAGGGCTCAAGGGTGGTGATGATAGGCACCGTAGCTCCCACAGTAGGCCACGATCTCCTGACTGATTCGTGTTGAATCCAGATGGGCTGGATGCCGGCATTTTTTGCTCCACATATATCAATCCTCCAATCATCACCAACGTAGAGAGCCTCGGAATTGCCTATACCTAAACGTTGTAAACAAATAAGGAATGGAGCAGGGTCGGGTTTTGGCGGAACACCGGATTCACCGGCTACAATTATCAGCTCAAAAAACCTCTCCATCTCAGGGTATTCGTTGATGCGATGCTTTCTGGGAATTTTCTGCCCCTGTGTATTGGTGATCATAGCCAGTCGATACTTGGGTGAAAGTTTTTTTAAAACTCGCTCTGTCTCAGGAAAGGGTTTTGTCTTAGTTTTAACCTTCTCCCAGTAGTCATCTTCCCATTTTTCAATTAGTTTCAAGTGGGATTTTTGGCCGTAGTGCGTATAAACCTCATGCCAGATAGTTTTCCTTGAAAAGATTGACCTTTCATGAGATTCTTTTCGAATCTCTCGGTAGGCTGAGAGAAACGCTTCCCAGGATGAAACAGCAAGGTCGGAAAAAATCTTGATCTGAGCCTCCTTTTCAGCAGCCCTGAATCCATCTGCCGAGTCTACCAGGGTTTGGCCAAAATCGAATACTATGGCTTCTATCATTAGACAGTTCACCTCGATCCTGTTAAGGTTAGGGAAAACTCGGATTTTTCTGCAAGGTAGAACATTTGCTCATCTTGAGCAAGCTCTTTTCTTCCGGTTGCATGTTATGTCATTTTAACATTTCAACCCTGTTTGCATGGGTGCGATGGATTAATTCCTGTGTTAATATATAAAATTAATTAATATAAGATATTTAATTTATTAATTTATAATAATTCAGTAAATAGAGTATGTTATATAAATAAGTAATACGAAAGCTAAGATTGAGACATGGATCTGGAGGCTGTGCAGGAGGATATACTGAATATTTTAAAAGTGGCTAAGATAAAGATATTCTGCTGGGGTTTCATACCATGTGGAAGGTAATTTCAGGAATTTTTCTGGGCTGGACTTTAGGTAGCAATGATTCCGCCAATATATTTGGTACAGGAGTCGCCGCCAAAATTATTAGATATCGAACTGCAATTATTCTTATTTCAATATTTGTAGTATTGGGCGCATTTGCAGAGGGAGAGAAATGCTTTGCCACAGTAGGCAAGCTTTCTCATTTGACACCTGAAAGTGCTTTTTGGATTGCTCTGGCAGCAGGTATTACCATGTTCATTGTAACCTATCTTGCTCTTCCCTGCTCTACATCTCAAGCCATTATTGGTGCTGTTTTAGGGGCTGGCATGGTTTCAGGAATACCTGACTTTTCCAAGCTCTATAAAATACTGGCGTGCTGGATAGTAGCACCTATTGCAGCAGTTATAATTAGTTTTATGCTTTATTATTTTATTGGATTTTTCTTTGAGAGATATATTGCGAGCCCCCAAAAACGTTCTTTTTTCATTTTCTGGGGCCTCATCTTTGCGGGATGTTTTGGTGCCTATGCACTGGGATCTAACAACGTTGCCAATGTAACAGGAGTATATGTTGGTTCTGGATTGCTTACTCCTTTTGAAGGGGCACTCCTCGGGGGCATCAGTATCGCCAGCGGGGTTTTGACATATAGCAAGAAGGTCATGACAACAGTAGGAAAAGAAATTACACATCTGGGTGAATATGCTGCATTTATTGCTGAGTTCTCCGAGGCCATCACTGTAGAGATATTCACGCAGGTGGGAGTCCCTGTTTCAACATCTCAGGCCATTGTAGGAGGTGTTGTTGGTGTTGGTTTGATAAAAGGCGCCAAAACGGTAAATACACGAACATTGATGGAAATCGGTATTGGTTGGATATCCACTCCGGTCTCGGCTGGGATAATCTCGTATGTTTTGCTAAAATTATTTATGTCAACGTAAGATATTGTTAATGGTAGTTGAGTTTATTGATATAAATTTATAATGTATTCAGGGCTGAGCACCATTATTTTATAGTGTCTCAGAGGAATACCTACACTATTTAATAAAGAGGAGTAGGCACATGTTTTACAGAAAAGAAAAGCAAGTAAATGAGTTAATCCTGAAACATCTTGAAGAGGTGGATAACTGTCTCAAGACAACACTAAAGACGATTAAAGAATATCTAAATGATAACATAGAAGAGGCGAAATCATTGGCAATAAAGGTCGATCAAATTGAGTCGGAGACAGACAGTGTTCGCCGCGAAATAATTGGCAAACTTTATTCAGGGGCCTATCTTCCTTCATTAAGGTCAGACATTCTTCACCTTGTAGAGCATATGGACAAGATTGCCGATGGGGCTGAGGCCTGTTGCGATTTCTTTCTTGATCAACGCCCGGAGATCCCTCAAGAGATGAAGTCTAACTTCTTTACAATAATGGAGCGATCCATCTCTACCTTTGTCCCCTTAAAAGAAGCGGCAGGTTCATTTTTTACGGATAAGTTTGATATTGAAACCATCCGGGAAAGAACGAAAGAGGTGGGGATTATAGAATCGGCTGTTGACAAAGAGGAATGGGATATAACCCGCGATATCTTTACCACCGAATTGGATTGTGGTCATAAGTTACATTTGAAACTTTGTCTTGAAAGTATGGTTGAGATCTCTGACAGGGCTGAAGATGCAGCTGATGAGTTGGAAATTATAATTATTAAGGGGGGGTTATGATTCACTAAGTGCACGTTTTCGCAAATATGGTCACATAAGACAAATAAGATAGATGCTATCAATGAGTGAGGAAGGTTTCTGTCATTGGTCAAAATATATATCACCACAGAGACACAGCCTCTGTGGTGGAGAAATTCTAC
>JGI10211J14876_10000830_pt1 | contig 13359 bp, 15 predicted proteins | sample Etolagsediment_FD_14876 | JGI IMG/M metagenome (IMG submission 14876)
TTGCTTCTTATTTCGAATAGAGAAGAATTGAGCAATATTCATGTCATCAAATGTATAATCTTCCATATTTAATGCTGTTCCATCATGACTATAAATAGATTTCAAAATATAAGGGTCTAAGTTAGGCTTTGAACTTCCGTATAATAACCAATTTGTTGTAGAAATAACAGATTTATCAACAACATCATGAGGTTTATTGGTTAGTGGTAATTCTTCTAAAATGGGACTAATTTTCTTAAGTAAAATTTCTCTAATAGTATATTGGACTTCGGGAATAGAAACAATTTTGGGATATAATATATGAATTCCATCTTTGGTAATTCCCTTGGTCTGATAAACATTATTTCTTTCAAATACGAAACTTGTAAGTTTCTCGTCAGTAGGATCGATTTCAAGCAAATCAACTATAATTTCATTATAAAGGCTCACTATTTTCTGAATATGTTCGGGTGTATGTTGTCGTGTAGTAATTTCAATATCATATTTAAAATCTAAATCAATAATCACTGGACCAATGTCCTCATGTTTTTCAGTAATATGAAGCGATTGACCACCCATAATCGCTTTCTGGTATAATTCATAAAAAGTAGATAAATTTTCTTTGTCTATATAATAACTTCCTAAAGGTTTTCCCATGGATGTATGGGTGTATAATTTCCCTTTCTCCACGTTCATTTCTTGGAGAAAATTAAATATATCATAATTTTGATCTTTTATAGGAGAAGCCATAATATATGCTTATTAGATATATTTTTTTAAATTCTAAAGTACTTAAAAATTTTTAATATCACTTTTTTATTTTTTTTTGATATATTTTGCAATAAAATTGTTAAAAAAACTAGTTTATTGATAAAGCACGGTATTTTATTTTTTAATTTATTTATTTTTGGAGAATTATTTTTGGAGTATTTTTATGTAATCTTATAGTAAGAAAACATGGAATATTCATTATATATTTATATTTTAATTTTATTATTTTTATTTTTAATGGTACAAGTGTATTTTTACCAGAAAAAAGTGGTGCAAAATAATCAGCAAATACAACATATAGAAAACTTTAAGAATAAATTATCTACAATTGACTATAAATTAGATATGTCTTCGATTAAAAATTTATTAGAAGATTATAATCAATTAAATAAAAAATCTATAGTATAAGTAGTTATGAGCTTATCAAAGTTGCCTTTTCAGCAAATAGATGAATTATTTAAGAAAACTGTTTCGGATAAAGTTTATAAAACATTAATCAATGAACAGGTAATACCTTATTTAATAGATTTCATAAATAATAGTTTTGATAGCAGAAATAATTCTAAGAATCAAAAAAAAATCTATATTACTACCTATGTATTACCCTTATTATATGTAATTTATTCCTATGCATATTCAAAATATAACATCGAATGTGAAAAAAAAATAGCCAATAGTCATTGCTTGAATCAAATTCATAATTTGAAATTTATGTTTGCTTATCATAATCCGATTATTCATCAAGTAAATGTATATTTTTATAAGAAATATTTTGATATTAAAAATAATAATAACAAACAACAACGGAATAATAGTGGCGATAATAGTTTATCGAAAATTATTGGAATTAAGGAAAAAATGATTGGTCACTTGGGAGAATTTATAGTTTTGCTTGAAAATGAAAATAAGAAATATATTTATTACGAGAAAGTAAAGAAAAAAATCGAAGCATTAGAAAGTTCATTAAATAGTTTGAAAACAAATGTATTTCCAAATAAATTAGTAGATGTAAACTATAATATTACAAAAAATAATTCAATAAAAACAAATATTGAACATCTTAAGAAAAATATAAACATTTTGATTCATAATGCGATCGATATCATTGATAAATCGACTAAAAAAACATCGTCTATTAATCAAATAAAATCTTACTTAAAACAGGCAAATGAATTACTTATTTATTATCAAATTGTAGAACATTTAGGAACTCCAGAAAATTTTGCTGTTTTTATTGAAATTTTTAAAAAAGCAAATGATATTTATGCTTTCCAAATAGCTTCCTATAAACGTATTTCTTCAAATAAAAATAAAAATACGAAGTCTATTTTAGAAAAAAAAATACAAGAAACAACTACCAAAAATATGACTTCTCTATGTACAGAAATTAAAAAATTAAAAGGTGCTCATTTGTCGGAAAGTTTTCAGAAATTATTTACAAAAAATAATTCTTTAGTTATTGAAAGTTGTCCCGATCCTAGTAATAGTACTCCTACTTTTAGTAATAATTCAAATACACCTACAAAAAAAATTCCAGATAATAGCCCTTATTATAACATTGCCGGATATATGACCCAATTGTTTATTTACGATATGTTATTCAATCAGCAATATATTCAATATGTATTTCCGTCTAATAAAAAGATTGTTAATTCATATAATAGTCAAGATCTCTTGAAAGAAGTAAAAAGTACACAAATTGATATACAAACGGAATGGGATGCATTGAAAAATAAACAAAAGGAATCTTCTTGGTCTTTAGAAAATATAATTAATAAACAAAAGAAAATATATGATGCCGAAAAAGGAGAAAACCCGACAAAGAATGTACAAAGTAATTATTTTGATAAATTAGATCAACGATCAAAATTAACAACTGATATTGAATCGTTAGAAAAATGTCCAATTGATGATTTGAAAAATTATCAGAAAGCTTATGACATAATAAAAAAATTGGCTAATAAAAACAATAAAATTGAAACATTATCAAATAATAAAAATAAAATTTTTTTAAAAAATTTAAACAATACTAAAATTACAGATAATTCTAAAAAAGAAGAAATTGTAAATTTTCTCAATCAACAATTAAATAATTTAAATAATGATATAAATACAACTTTCCCAATTATAGGATTTAAAAACTCTTCCCTTACCCCTGCTAATTTAGAGAAATATATTAAACAGTATGAAAAAATAATTAAAGATTTACAAGAAAAATTAAACAAAATTCCAATAACTTCCACCAAAGAACAATACAGTATGTATTTAACCTATATGTTTTACAATACAATGAGCAAAGAATTAACTAGTACAAATAATAAAAATAAGATTCCCAATGCTTTTCAGAACAATTTTTCTTATTTTAATACAAGCAAACAAACAAGTCAAAATACGTCTAATAAGTTGATACCTGATTTAACATCAGTTTTTGTGGATTGTGATACTGCTTACAACAATTTTTTAACCAAAATGAAATTTAAACAACAAGATAATAAATTAAAATTTTTATTAACCAATGATAAACAATTTGATTCTCTTTTACAATTATGTACTAATAATATTAGTAGTAATGAAAATTTAAAAGATTTAAAAAAGAAAACAAGTGCTTATTTACAACCTTCTAAAAAAACCAACAATACAAAAGATCTATTTATAAATCAAATCAAAACACAAAACAAAAAAATTAATGATCCAGCTGTTCAGCAATTTTTTGAAAATCTTTACCAACAAAATCAGACATTGATGAATGAGCTTACTAATGTTGTTGGGAAAAAAAGTGTTTCTTTTTCGGGAAATATAACAAAAGGCAATGTAAAAAATATAGAAACAATTATAACTAAGTTAAATGAAAAAATTGATGATGAAAAAACTGTAAAAAATACTTTAACAAATACAAAAAATATGATTTATATTTATCCTTACACTGATGTACTCTACTTATACTTTCTCGTGCTTTTTTACTGCAAACTTATCTTACAAATTTCCTAAAAATAGTTTATTTAAAGAAAAAAAAATAATAGTAAAATGATGAATCAGGGATATTTAGAGTTAATTATTGGGCCCATGTACGCCGGTAAAAGTACAGAACTCATTAAGAAAATTAATGTGTATCAGTTTTTAGAGAAAAAAATGGTTGCCATTAACCACAAAATTAATAATCGCTACGGTACTGAAGGAATTAGTACACACAACAATACTATTTACGATAATTGCTTAATTTTCGATAAACTTAAAGATTTTGAAAAAGACCCTATTTTCCAAGAAACTGAAATAATTATTATTGAAGAACTTCAATTTTTTGAAGATGCCTTTGAAACAGTATCCAAATGGTGTGATTTGGATAAAAAAAAAGTAATTGCGGCTGGCCTGGATGGAGATTTTGAACGAAAACCTTTCGGGGATGTTTTACGTTTAATTCCTTATGCAAATAATGTGAAAAAAATTAATGCACTTTGTACTATTTGTAAAGATGGTACACAAGCTTGTTTTAGTAAAAGAATTACTGAATCAAAAGATACAACTTTAGTGGGTTCCAAAGATGTTTATGTGGCAGTTTGTCGGCAACATTATTTAGAATAAGAAAAATTACGATTAAAATTTACTATTATTTTTATTTTATAACTTTTATTTATAAAATCTATTTTTATTCAGTCTATTTTTAAATTTATCATAATATTTTTATCATTTAATAGTATGGTACTTTCTTATGATAATGCTATTAAAAAAGATAAGACTCTTCTCTCGAAATTAAAAAAAAAGAAAAGAAAATATTATATTTATAATTTTCGTCGTGATCGTGTTTCTCCTGAAGACTTGAAGCATGTGATTGATGTTTTTCAAAAGAAAAATTTGAAATACAAAGATTTAATACAACAAAAAAAGAGTTATAAACAATGTGTCTTACTTACTTTTCTTAAATTAATTCAATATACTTACTTTTATTCTTCGGTTCGATTAGATAAAAAGTTCTTTTCTATTCCCATTGTATTTTATGATAGTGAAATTCTTATATCAAAAATGGATGATCATTTATTTATTTCTTTACGGGGAAGTACCTACTATCAAATTGATTTTTTTCATGACCTAATTTTATTTAAAAAAGATATCACAAATTGGGTAGATCGTAAGATTCTTACTTCTTTTGAAAATTGGAAAAAAAAATTATTGAAAAATTATCCTATTGAGAAAATATTAAGTCGTAAATATATTTCCACCAAATTTAAATTTCATAAAGGATTAATTGATTTATATAAAGCCTATAAAATATACGATAAAGTAAAATATATTTTAAATTATTATACCAAGATAAAAGATATTTATATTACCGGACATTCTATGGGAGGTGCTTTTGGTAATTTATTAATTTTAGATTTGTATAATTATTGTTTTCGCGAAAAAAGAAAATACAAAGTGGTAGTCACCTCTTTTGGTGCGCCGGGGTGTATGAATTCTAACTTATCCTTATATTATTATTATTTAATGAGTATTAATTTTATTCATAAATATATTCGCGTGTATAATGAAGAAGATTTTATTACTAGTACATTATCCAAAAAAGATGATCTACTAGGTTACTGGATGGGAATTATGCGCCATATTAACAGTGCATTACCAGATAATAAGAAAAGCATTGTAGTAGGTGTTGGCAAGCATAATTTTGATTGTTCTAAAAACTTTATTTTATTAAATACAGCACCTTATTTATTTCCCTTTATTCAAGATAGCAAAAAAAAGGATATAAGTGCACGTGAATATCATAATAATTACAGTTTTCATGATGGAGATGATGCCTATTTATTTGCTATAAAATAATTGGTGAAACATGAAATGAAAAATAATAAGTATTAAATTGAAGTCATGAACTGGTTAAAATGTAATTATTTTGTTATGAACTATTGCTATATATATTTATAACTATAAATACTGAATGCTTTCATATATTATTTTTTATTAAAAAATGAAAAAATGATATGAAATTATCCTACTATATATATTTATTAAAATGTAAATTATATTCAATTTTATTCACAATATTTAGGTATGGATAACCAAAAAACAATTGACTGTTTTTTTAAAGTATCAAACAAAAATGGCTCTTCTGAAAATACCTTCCAATTAAAGAAATATTTTTACATAAATTGGCTGAATGGACATAATCCGGAAAAAAATGCACATATGTTAGATGATCGTCCTGAAAAAATTAGTTTCATTCACAAAATTGATTGTCTTAGTATTAAACGTGGCTATTATTTTTATATTTGTGGCTATTTTTCTGATTATTACGAAAATGAATACACCATGGAAAAAGAATGCAAATACAAAAATGAAGTGTATCTTTCTTCCTTATTACAAAAATCAATACGAAAACAAAATGTACCTTTAGCCATACAAGCAGGGTATCATTTTCTAAAATTAAATAGTCAAGCTTTATTAAGACGTTTGCCAATTATTATGTTAGAAGATACTTATTTACATCATAGTTTAACGACAATTATTTGGCTAATGATTGCTTTAGGAACCAAGAAATTTAAAATGAAAAGGTATATTTATGAATGGATTTTAGGTTGTATATATACATGCTGTATTATTCAAAAAAAAGACTGTGTTAACAATATCATTATTAATAATAAAAGTGCTCCTTACATTCACTATCAAAGCCCGAAGGCTGAAATATTGAAAGATGGTTGTACTGTATTAAACAATAATGAACAAGAAAGTATTTTATATGTATTATTTTATCGTATGGCATATGGTGGAAAAGAATGGGACATGTCTTTTCTTCAAAAAAATGCGGTAGTATGGTATCAGCGATTTTATAGAAAGAGTTCACGTTGTATGAATACTTTGAAAATTCGACCTATTTCTATTTATGTAAAGGAATTAGAACTAGATAAATGGGATTTAAGTGCAATTGATTTTCATACCAATACTAATTTTGTTGATTTTGTACACAATAAATTTAGTCAATATAGTACTAAAGAAATAAAAAGTGCAGTATGGGTATATTCTTCTTCAGTAAATTTACGAGAACATCGTAAAAAAGAAACTGATGAAAAATTATTGGCAATATGGGAGGCTATAAAACTTTATGTTTCACGTACCCAGAAATATCTATTAGAATCGAATTATTAAATATTTCCAAAGATATAAATAGTAATTAATAAAAAAAATTGATTAATTTTTATTCTAACATCATTATTATACAATTATATAATTTAATAATTATTAATTTATTCATAGTTTTACATTAAAAATGAGTACTACTGCTTTAACAATCGAAAATTTGAAATTTATTTGCCGTGAAAAAGAACTAAAAGGTTATTCCAAGCACACTACCAAATCTGCTTTATTGACCTTTATTCGTGATTCCGGTGTAGATATTTCAACATGGGAGAAGTTAGGTAAAAAAAAGGAAGATACTGTTTCAAAGCCTAAGAAAAAAGAGGTTAAAGAAGTGAAAGATTCAGTGAATGAAAAATCAAACGTCGATTCCATTTCAACAACATTACTTGACTTTTTTAATGATGAAAAATCTGCTTCTACTTCTGCTTCGGCAGATAAAAAAATGTCTTCTAAAAAAGAAGAACTATCCTTTTCTCCTAAGAAAAGTGATATGGTTATTTATCTACAGAATACCGAAAATGGTTCTTCTAAATTCTGGAAGATTACATATCCTGCCAAAGCAATTAAAGAAAGTACGACAAAATTTTCCTATAAAGTAAATTATGGGAAAATTGATAAAACATCTACTGAAAGTGTTGGTGAAGGTACTTTTAAAGATATTCAGAAATTGATTGCTAGCAAGGAAAAGAAGGGTTATGTACAAGTAAAATAAATATATTTATACAACTTGGAAACGATTATTTCATGTGAATATTATAATACAAATACAAATTTCGAATTCTATTTTATCTAGATTATATTTTTCCTATTTAATATAATTTTTTTATATTTACAACATTTTTACGATTTCGTATTAGGAACATATTATTTTGATTTTTTACTTTCCTTGAAGTGTTATGTTTTTTTTGAACTGAAATTTCTTGTATAGATAATAATTCATCTTGTGTGATATTTCTTGTGTTTAAAAATATTTCCATCGCTTGTTGTTGATTCCAAGCATTTACACCATACTTTTTTTTCTTATAAGATACAAGAAAAGTTTTGGGTGCTGCATACATTCCTCCAAACATAGGATGAACAGATGTCTCTTCTATGGTATCATAACGTGAACTTTCACGTGCTTGGTAATGTGTATTATCAATATGAGAGTTTGATTTATGTTCATGGGAACCTGAATGATTAATACTTTTCGAATCTGCATTGATTTTTACTGGACAATTACTTGTAATTGGTTTAACATCAAAATGGGTCGTTTCTTTAGACATAATTCTTCTTATTATTTAATGATAAATTTTTTTCGATTCTTGAAATTTATTTTTATAATTTTTATAATTTTTATAATTTTTATAATTAATTTTATTATTTTATATTATTTTCTATATTATAATTTATTTTTATCACGTTACAGTATAATGGTGAAAAATAAAATTTCCAAAGCAGAATGGGATTATATTGTAAATAATTACTTTACTGGATATTATGCACAACAAAAAAGTTTAATTCGACGTAAAAGTCAACGTGCTCTTTACTTAGCCAACCAAGAATATTTAAGGGCTTATGGACATAATAAACAAGCTTCCACTTATAATAATTGGTATTTACCCCAATATAAAATTGGCGTAGCAAGAAGTAAAGGATCAAATATATTACCCCGCGGGAATAATTAAATAATACTTATGTATTTATATTTAATTGGTCAAGAGCAGGATTATATTTACCTATGACATTTTTATAATGATAGATAGTACGTACACCATCTGCATATTTAACAACTGGATTTTCTAGCTTTATTTTTGCTCCAATGTACTTATATTCTTTTTTGGTATCTTTATTTTGTATCACAAAAACAATGAATTTTCCATCTTCATTTAATTTTTGTTCAACTATATTAGATAATAATTGGAAAGCTTGCATGGCTGCTCCCTTAGGATATGTTGCTTCATAATGACCAAAATTTTTAGTTGCCACGGGAAAATCGACAATTTGATAAGTAGATTTTGTATTTATTTTATTTTTAGTAGATTTATTATTATATACCATATAATAATAACAAATATAATTTATAATATCGTATTTAAAATAAATTATCCAGATATATTTCATTTAAACAGTCATTCCTATAAATTCATTTTGTTAAAGAAGATTGTAGATAAGAAGAAAATTATGAAATAGCATTCTTACTTTTTACTTTTTTTACGTTGGAGTTTACTTCAAAGGAAGTTGAATCGGTCCGCCTCATCCTCCACCGCTTAAATTTTTATTATGTTTGCTATTAGAATGTTTTTTGTTATGATTCTTAGAATGTATCATCTTAACTACAGGTTCCATTTCATAGGTACGTCCGGTAGCATTTTTCTTTTCTTTCATTTCTTTTTCACTATACTTTTTATAATGACCACGATAAGGACCATATATCTTTTTATCAGAATCTTGCGTAATTTCTTTAATCATGAATTTAACATTCACTTTTAATTTTTTATTACCACTCATTCCCAAATGTTCACAAATAGAACGAAGTGCTTTCTTTGCAGCGGCAATAGGACCAGGTCCAGGTTTTCCACCTTTAGTGACTTTACGAATACTGATTCTTCCAAAATCAACCACTTGGCCGTCTAATTCCACCACTTTAAAATGACGTTCATTCGAGTTATCTTTACCACCCTGGTGATTAATTTTATGATTATTCATCATTTTTTCTAATTTTTTTAGATCTTGTTCGAATTGATTTTGATTATATTTTGGCATATTTATAATAATATCTTATATTTTTTTTAAAAATAATTTTAAAAAAAAATAATAAATTTATGTATAATGTTTAAGAATAAATGTGATATATTTTTCATATTTAAGTCATCATAGTGCAATAAAAATAAAATATGAGTACGATAATAATATAAAGAAGAATCCAATTATAATAATGGGACCTGCTTACTATAGGCGGTTGTGTTATTATTTTATTTTGATAATTTTGAAAAGTTTCTTTGTATTGATTATTATCATCACATATATATTCATTGTTATCTGTTTGTTTCATTTTTTCTTTAGATAAGTTGGCAGGACTATTTACACTTTGGTTGGGTCCTTCCATTGAAAAAGTTCCTTCGAAAGAAATGAGTCCAGTAGGATTCATACCAATAATATTTCCGATAACTTCTTTATCATGTACACTATATTCCATTTGTTTCTTACTTTTAACAAATATTATTTTTATGGAAAAGATGTAAGTTAAATTAAATCAATTTCTAAAAATTTTTTTTATTTTATTTTACTCATTTTATTTTATTTTACTCATTTTACTTTATTTTACTCATTTTACTCATTTTACTTTATTTTACTTAATATACTCATTTTACTTTATTTTACTCAATATACTCATTTTACTTTTTTTAAGCAATTGTATTAAGCGAATTTTTTTTCTAAATCATTTACATTCATTGTTTTTTGTCCTTTTTTAAATAATGCTAATTCATAATAATCTTGTTTTCGTTTTATTTCTTTGGCAATCGATTCTAATTGAAAATTATTTTTAAGTATCATTTCATACATATCTTCTTTTTCTGGAATGAATAGTGCCGTCTTTTTAATACGGTGATTACCATCTTCAAGAATTATTTTATCAAAAAGCAATACATTATCTTTTCCGGAAACATCATCTTGTATCATGTAACCATCATGAGCAAAGCCATTTAAATAAGTATATCCATGAAGAACTCCTTTATTATCTACATAACTTGTTGTATAATAGCGTGGTGAAATTCCAATTGATTTTTTATCAAAAATAGGTACCACTAAATATCCATTTGTTTTCAACCAATTATTACTATTTTTTAAAATTTGATTCATTACTTTTGGATCATTATAATTTAAACAATTATGATCAAAAATAATATGTGTAAATGTGTCTTTTTCGAATAAATTCTTATTTGTTAAATCACCATAGATAAAACGAATATTTGGATGTAGTTCATAACTTTTTTCAATCATATGCTTTGAATTATCTACACCAATGACATTTCTATATTTTTTCTTAAATAATGCTGCTAATTTACCTACTCCACATCCAGCTATTAATATATTTACATCATTCTGAACTTTAGATGGAATGGTTTTCTGAATAACGTATTCCATGTCTTTTTGGCTATCTGTAGTGTCTCGATAAGTAATTTCATAAAAATCGACAAATTCTTTATCATATTTTTCTTTTTCCATTTCGGGATTATCCATTTTATTTTCAAATGTTTCGGTATTTTCTTTTTGTCCTCTTACATATAGATGGTGCAAATAAAGTAAAAGTAATATTATAAATAAAATAATAATAATTGTATTTATCATTATTAAAGTATAATATATTTAATTTATTTAATTTAAAAAAATAATACTTATAATTATAATAAAGAATTATTTATAAAAATGGAAAATAATAATAAAGCTTCTTTGGATTTACAAGATTTTGATTTTAATCAATTTGAGAATGTAGATGTCGATAGCTTAGAACCTGTTGAGTCTGCTGAAATGATCAAAAAACATGTTCAAGATATATTGAATTTTTGTTTATTAACGGAAAATAGAATTGCGCGTCGTCAAAATATAGATGGTTACAAACAAACATGCATGCAGAAATTTAGTTTTATGCATCAGAAATATCCTACATTATTTTTTTCTTTAATTGAGAATCCTTCTACTTTTCCTCTTTATCGATTAAATGAAATGCTGCAATTAAAGGAAAAAATTGAAAAGAAGGAAATTACCAATGAAAATGCTTCGGTACGTGTTGGACAACAATATTACGATGAATTTGTAAAAGATACAGTACGTGATTTAGATAAAACAACTAAAAAGATTGAAGATAAAAATGAGTAAAATGAGTAAGTAAAAAAGTAAAAAGAAGTAATTTTGAATACACTTATCAAATTAGTAAAATCAGTAAGTAAAAAGAAGTAATTTTGGAAATAAAATCGTTATTTTATAATATATATTCTATAATATATATTATAATAGTACGTCGTATCTATATTGATGGTATTTTTGATTTATTTCACAAAGGACATGTACACCATTTTAAGAAAATAAAGGAATTGGATGATCAGGAAAATCATGTTATTGTTGGTATTATTTCTGATGAAGATGCTACCAACTATAAAAGAAAACCTGTTTACGATGAAGAACATCGAAAAATTTTGATTGAATCTTGTAAATATGTTGATGAAGTAATTGTGCACTCTCCTTTAGTAATTGATGAATTATTTTTAGAAAAGCATCATATTGATTTAGTATGTCATTCATTTATGAATAAAGAAGATGAAGAAAAACAACGTGCATTTTTTAAGATTCCGATTAAATTAAATAAATTTCGTGCAGTTGAGTATTATTCTCCTATTTCTACCTCATTATTATTAAAAGAAATTCGATCGAATGAATAAAAAAAAAATAATAAAAATTAAGATTAAAAATTAAGATTAAGAATTAAGATTAAAAATTAAGATTAAGAATTAAGATTAAGAATTAAGATTAAGAATTAAGATTAAGAATGATAATTTTATAATAAAAATATTTAGGATTTTTTTGGTATAAGTTGTATATTTGATTGTTCACGAAGTAATTCTAATTTATTTTTTAATTCCTGATATTGCGCATTTTGTTCAGGAGATGCACTCAATTCGTAAAGATCAGGTAATGATGGAATATATTCCATAGACATATATTTCTTATGTATTTTTACGTATTTTTTATGAATACGCAAAACATCACCAGGTTTTAAAATAGGACTATTCTTATTTTTACTATAACAACATGGGTTAGCTATTTCTACAATTAAATATTTTTTGCTCATACTATTAATATGACACCAAATGTGTTCTTTTACTATTTGATTTTTTGGAATATCGATAAGGCTATCTATTGGTTTTATATACATACTATCTTTATATAAAAATGTTATTTTAACCAAATCATTTACGTTAAATTCTTGGTCATTGAAAAGATTATAGATTTCTAAAATCATTCTTCAAAAATAGGTATTGAAATGAAATTTGGATTATGAAAAATAAGTTTTCATTTTTTCTTTTTCTTTTTCATAAAATATTAGTTTTTACCGTGATATTTTTTTAATACAATAAAATAAAAATTACTTGATTTTTTAACGGATTTTGTTTGATAAAAAGTGAATTTAAGTAATTTTACTCATAAAAATGAGTAAAATTACTTAATTTTTTTCAAAAAAAATCAACTTTTAGAAAAGTGACTCAACTCAGGATGCATTTTTTATGCAATTTTTGCAAGTGCAAAGTGGATTATGTTTCATATTTAGGGTCAAAATCTGAAAAACGTCTTTGTGTTTCATGTTTTGGCTGAATTTTTTTTGAAAACTCAGGATAAATTTTTACGCAATTTTTGCAGGTGCAAAGTGAATTATGTATCATAAAAAAATAAAAATCTGAAAAACGTCTTTATGTTTCATGTTTTGGCTGAATTTTTCGCGCAAGGTTT
>JGI10211J14876_10000831_pt1 | contig 13357 bp, 15 predicted proteins | sample Etolagsediment_FD_14876 | JGI IMG/M metagenome (IMG submission 14876)
AAGGTTGTCCAAAAAGTGTTGGTGGTGATTTTTATTGTTCTAGTAATCAATTAACTTCTTTAGAAGGAAGTCCAAAAAGTGTTGGTGGTCATTTTTCTTGTTATAATAATCAATTAACTACATTGGAAGGTTGTCCAAAAAGTGTTGGTGGTGATTTTTATTGTGATAATAATCAATTAACTTCTTTAGAAGGAATTCCCCAAAGTGTAGGTGGTCATTTTGATTTTGATAATAATTCAGACCTTATTTCACTTGAAGGATTTCCTCTACACTATGATGTGGATAAAGAGTTTCATTGTAAAAATACCAAACTTGAAGAAATATATGAACTTTTTGATACGATCGATGCGATCGAATGGATCAACGAGTTTGAAGCGATCAATTATGACAATGATGTTCCAGAAGTTTATTATATGAAATTATTGGATGTTTGGGAATCACTTGATAAAGAACCGATAGCAAGAGAAAGGATAAATCTTAAAAATTATAAGTTGATATGATCAAAAATCATACATACCTTCATTCTCAGGAGTGAATCTTGGAACTTCCACACCATCAGATATCACCATATCTTTGAACACATTCAAAGGTCTTGAATAGTATGAACCAAAATGCAGAGACCTGTAATTCACAAGTACCTCATCTGACTCAGTGTGTTTCGACAGAAACATTATTTCATAAAGACCACCTTTGTAATGGCGCCATAATGTGTTGGGATCCGGATATGTATCTTTCATTTTTAAATTCATTCTTTTTTGAACCATATATCACGATTGGTTTCAATGATGTGAAATACCTCGACATTCGGTATCTCAACTTGTTTATCCTCTGATTCGCGATAATATTTCTTGTAATCACCTTGAAGAACGATCTGATACTTATCTGATGGATTTACAGTGAATGAAATGATCATTGTGAATGGATTCACAACTTTACATATGGGATTTGTAACTATCAAAGGCTTTGCAGTTTCGATCATATCTTGACCTTTATTCATAACCGATCTACCAATTGATTCGATGAATTGTCCAATTCTTTCTTTGAACTGACTTCCTCCTATTTTCAATATTTCTTCTTGATGTGACATATTGATTCTATCACATGAGACAAAAAAAGTTTCAATTGAGAAGTGCGATCTTATAATCAACACCATTCACATTCACCACAAGATAAGAAGCGGTTGCCGAAGCAGTCGATGCAGTTGCAACCATTGATTGAGATGTTCCAATGTGAAATTTATCATTCTCAATATTGATAGGTCCATAAAATTCATCGACCGCCTTATCGATCCTGAGAGGTCTTCTGTTCATAAGTTGATCAACCTGTGATTTCAACTTGGGAAGAGCTTCTTTCGCATCATTCGGAGAATTGAAGTCAAGAGTGATCACTCTATCAGAATACAAATTCAACTTGATAAGATTGTTTGATATCGAGATATTCCTTACTGTGAAGGGATTTATTGTCCACTTGACCACAAGTGACTCATCATATATCTTTATTATCTTATCTGTTGAAGATAATCCATTTAAAAATGTTGAACTGCTGAAATTACTCATGATACTATATATTAAAACAAAATATCACATTCGAGATATATTTACTATGGAATTAAACGAAATATATCAAGGAGACGCACTGGAACTGTTCAAACAATTGGAAGATGATTCAATTGATCTTATCATCACATCACCACCTTATTCCAACATGAAAAAATATATCGATTATGATGGAATACCGGCAGACGAATATGTTGATTGGTTCATACCACATATCAAAGAATATGAAAGGGTTCTGAAGCCGACAGGCAATTTCATTCTCAACATCAATGATAAGGTTGAAAACCGATTCAGACACCCATATGTGTTTGATCTCATAAGTGAGATACACAAACAAACAGATCTTAAGATGTTCGAAAGATTATTCTGGAACAAAATGAAATCACTTCCGAACAGAGCAAGATTCGGTGACCGCATCGAATATATTTTCTGGTTCGCAAAATCTAAAAACTTCTATTTCGATATCGATGAAATGAGAACACCATATTCTGAGAAGTCAATCCAGAGAATGAAAAAACCGCTCAAAAAAAGATTTGCAAGAACAGAAGAGAATCAGAATTCAGATGAATACAAAGAATGGAAACCAAATCCGAAAGGAGCACTTCCGACCACACTGGTCAATATTTCATCAGAAGCAAAACGACAGGCCGATCGACATGTTGCCGTTTTCCCTGAAGCATTGGTCGAGTATTTCATGAAAGGTGCATCAAAACAAGGTGATGTGGTGCTTGATCCATTCATGGGATCCGGAACAACTGGGGTCGTTGCAAAAAAACTCAACAGAAATTATATAGGATTCGATATGCAACAGGAATATGTCGATGTTGCAAAACAAAGGATAGATGATCTGAAAATTTAGACAAGGGTAAAGTTTTCTTTTTTTCAATAAGTGATCTTAAGAAAAATATATATAAGAAAACTAAACCTTTAAATGAGTAAGATCATATTCAATAATGAAAACCTATCACTGATAACACCATCAGTGGGTGAATACATTCTGGCAGTTGACACAGATGGAGTTCTTAAATTAAAGTCATCAACAGATACTATCGTGTTAGGAGCAACAGGGTCAGTATTTCTTCAATCATATAATGTAACATATTCAGAATTCTCAAACCTTGTTGCAACATCAGGACTTCAAGAAGGAGGTGTTTATATCATCACCGATTTCAAAACGAGACATTACATTCAATATACTGATACAGTAGGTGATGGGACAGGTGGATCAGAAACAATAAACACAGGATCATCTGAACAGATATGTGTTCTTGCAACCTCAAACTCAAGTTATGACAGGAGAGTAAGATCATTGAGCTTTCCTGATGATGAGATCATTTGGGAACATAGTGTTTCTGATAGACAATATGACCATGCCGGAGGTGTCCTATCAACAGGACATGTAATTTATAGGAGATCACCTAATGGAAACGAGCGTGATTATGATTTCAGAAGAGTAATATTCAGAAGATGGAATGACGGGTCAGGAAATTATACCGTTGTTAGAAGAATAGATGCACCGAACCCTCTGGATTTCATTGATGTGAACGCATTGGATGATAACTCGCACTTCAATAATAAGGTTCGATCATCATTCACTCAATCAGGAACAGATTATTATATGGATAACTTTGTTTTTGCAACTCCATCATATGTTGGATATAACACTTTTGAAAAAGCGTACGGTGGAAATGTGACAGGTACATTCTCTAACAATAAATTGGGTGATATAAATTATACGAATTTCAATGAGATGACCAATACTGAGGTCAAGTTTTCAAACAATTCGAATTTCATTGGATCAGTTGATAATTCAACATTCGGTAAAGTGATCAGTTCTACACTATCGAACATCACAGATTCAAAGTTCAACATTTTAGAATCATCCGTTTTAGGAACCAGTTCAAATGATACGGTAGGAACAATCTGGCTTTCAAGTATAAACTCAATGATGAACAACACGATCGATTCTGTGACACAATCATCAATAACCGATCTTATTTCAAATAAAGTTATTGAGATATCAGACCAAGTGGCAAATGAAATATCTTATAATTCAGGGAATATTGTCAGCAATAACACCTCTGATACGATATCAAAGAACACATTCTATAATATCTCGGCAAATACTGCATCATATATCGTTTCAAATGATTCGGATTCAATATTCTCAAATATAACTGCAACGATATCAAACAACATTGCCAGATTGATTGCAACCAATTCAGTTGATGAAATATCATATAATATTTCAGATCAGATAATTGAAAACCAACTTGCAGGATCTGTATTGAAAAATAAAGTAATATCGATAGAGAACAATGTTGGTACCGTTTCGATAGTGGATAACATAGGACAAATAATAGGATCGAATTCAGTATTGGGAAGCATTGAGTCTAACAAAGTAACATATATAGTCGATAACCAACACAATGCAAGTTTCTCAACATCAAACATACGATTCAATGAAGGTAGAATGATTGCAACAAACTCGGTTGGTGATGTTGAAATGAACAGAACAGATGATATCAGCTTGAATACGAGCGGTGATTTCATTAACAATAATTCAAAACTCATAAGTCAGAATGCACTCACATTATGTGAGAACAACCATGCTGTAAATATCACATTGAACATTGCAACTACATCGAACATAACTGATAACCGATCTCAAACGATAACCAATAACCAGAATTCAGTTATCAAAAATGTTGTCGATAATATTTCAAGTAACCAAGGTGTAGTATCAAACAATATCGGATCTACCGTGTCATTCAACACATCAGTATTGATAGATGCAAATAAGGTCAACAGAATTGAGAACAACTCGGTCACATATATTGAGAAAAACATAGGAAATCATATACTATTGAACCTGACATTCGGAACCTCATCAATGAGATTGAACGGGGTCAAAAGAATTGAATCCAATACGAACATTGGAACCATGTCAAATAACTGGGGAAATCTAATTTCTTCTAATCAGGTCAGAGATATTCAGAACAATGATGTCTCAGAAATATTATCAAATTCAAACTCAAAGATACTCAATAACAAAGGTGAGTTGATACAGTCAAACACAGATGCACTTTCGAATGGCGGTATCATTCAAGAGAACTCGGTTGCAAGAATAACACAGAATGTTAACTTTTCACAGATAAGTTATAACAGTGGAAATATAATATCTCAAAACTCTTGGGTTAAAGATCTTTACAGAGGAGCAACTACTAAATTCGAATTCTTACCAGGCACACCTTCTGTTGGAGATGTTGCAAACATAACAATTAACGGATTCAGTTTCTCAGTTACATCAACAACTGCATCTGCTGCTGGATTCTTGGATCAGATATATTCTGTGTTTCCTGTATCTGGGTTCACAGCAACCTATTCGACAGGACTTTCATTGACATTGGAATCACCTCAATCTGTCATATCATATCAAGGTGCAACATTCAGTATCGATCTTGTGGGAACATATTCAAGAGTAGATAATACATCATTCTCAGGATCAGGGTTGAATGACCTTACTTTGGATGCATCTAGCTTCTCATCGACACAATCAGTTCATTACCTACTTGTGATCGAATCGACCGGCGCTTTCAACGATAAGTTTCTTTGGTTCGATGATAAAGGAAATTCAGCTACCGGTGTCACTATCAGTGGAGGATCCTATTCAACATTGTCTTATGGTATGAAAGTAAGCTTTGCAAATTCAACAGGACACGTTGTTTCTGATAACTGGGATTTCGATGTTGTTCCGAATCAATCACCACTCAGTGCAACTTACACACCTACTTTCGGTGGTGAAGAATATCTTAATATTTCAAAGATAACATACAACACGGTAAATAAGATATCGAACAACCTGTACAAAGAGATAAATAATACCGTTGCAAATGTGATACAATCGGGATCTTCATCATTCTCAGTGAAGAACATTACAGATCAAACAGAACTTTTCAGTGTTTCTGAACAAGGCATAAAGATAGGAACATACTCGAACACATCAGGGACACCAATTGCAATTGATATCAATGGATTCATAACCACTTATGATACAAGTAATTATAACATTTTAACAGTCAATGTAATGACATATTCAGCTACCGTATCAAATTATGGTAAAGATTATTTTGGTGTAGGTTATACCGCATCTCCAGTGACTATAAATTTACCTTCAATAACAGGAATACAAGATGGTAAATTAGTAACAATAAAAGATGAAACTGGTGCAGCCTCAATCAATCCAATAACAATAAATACAAATGGATCAGAAACATTGGATGGATCAACACAGTCACAATTGGCAATTGACTATGGATCTCTTTCATTTGTTAAAAAATCAAATGGATGGTGGTTCATCTAAAAAAAATATATAGATCATGTCATACTTATTTAACAATCAAGTAACCTTAACAAACTTGGATGCTTTCGGAAGAAGCAGAACTTCTGATGCTATGACGATAGCAGACTACACACACATATATGGAGAAAATTCAGAGATGTTATTTAAAATACAAGGGTCTGGAACCTATTCATATGTCACAAATGAAGCTTCTATTAGATTATCAGTTGGAACCGGATCAGGTGATTATGTGATACACCAAAGTAGAATGTATCATCATTATCTAGCAGGTAAATCACAATTGATATATTCATCATTCAATTTTATGACTTACTCAACTAACTCTGAGAAAAAAATCGGATATTATGATGATAGAAATGGTATATATCTAAACTTAGATGGAAGTGGGAATCTATCATTTGTTCAAAGAAGTTATACAACTGGAACCGTCTCTGAAACCACTTATTCACAATCATCTTGGAACAAAGATAAATGTGATGGGACTGGAAGTAGTAAATTCAATTTAGATATTACCAAAACTCAATTGGCTTTCTTTGACTTTCAATGGCTCGGAGTTGGTAGATTAAGATGTGGATTTGTACATGATGGAGTTTTAATAGTTGCTCATGAAATATATCACTCAAATTTATTGGACAAAGTTTATTGGTCCAACCCAACACTTCCGGTTAGATGTGAAGTTATAAATTCAGGAGTTGGATCAGGGACAGCATCAATGGACCAAATATGTTCAACTGTAATATCTGAAGGTGGATATAATTTAGCAGGTTATGACCATTCGTCTTATATGTCAAAAGATATAAATTCTGCAGGAACACCTACGCTTATCGGAGCTTTAAGACTTTCAAATACATTCAATGGTTATCCTAACAGAACTACATTATTACCCGGTGATCTTGGAATACTATCTAAATTCAGTAATATAAGATATGAAATTTGGCGACTACCTGATAGTAGCTCAGTTACTGGTGGTTCTTGGTCAGTTGCTGGTAATAACTCTGCTGCTGAGTACAATATCACTCCTACTGGATTCACAACCTCTGGTGGAGATCTATTAAGAGTTGGATTTGTCAATGCCTCATCTACTTTAGGTGGTAAAGGTATTGCTCCGACAGTATCACCCTCATTCACACAAACAACTGGTGTGAATGCGAAAAAAACATTCATTGCGCAAAATATTGACTCAACAGGTTCAAATCTTATAGGTGTTGTTGTTACACCATTAGATGGTGCAACTGCATCAGTCAACGCAGCATTTTCTTGGAGAGAGGTTTTCTAAAAATCAACCCATTTTTGATAATTTATAAATATCTCATCATTTTTTTTGATTGACTTGCTTGCAATGTATCTGAACAACTTTTTATTTTCATCACATTCCCAATAAGCGTTAGGAAGTAATGAATGGTTATAAATAGAACCAAGTCCAAAAACAACACAATTATTTTTATTTCCAAATGGAAAAGTGAAAACATACTCTTTGAGAACAGTGTCTATCTTATTGAAATCTTTTTCATTTAATTCAATGAAGTGACATTCTTCTAAAATTTCACCAGCTTTAATATCTTCTTTGGCAAAAACTCCTCTACCAGAAACTTTCGATTCACCAACATATATTTTATCAGCAGATATTAACATATATATTTTTATGAGATCGGGTTTTTTTGTTTGAAAATTATTTTGTATATTTACATAAACAAATAAAAAAATAGACAAAAATGAGCATCTTAACAATTCTACTCAACCTTATCGTATCATTCGCATTATCTGTTGTGTTGATGTGTGTACTTTTTTACCTACATTCATTATCTGAAAATCATCAATTGGATCTTGATAAGTTAGGAAAGGTTTATTCTAAAAAAGTCGGACCAACACTTTGGTTAATACTTTTCATAACATTTTATTTTTTGATGAAATAAAAAAACCACTTTGATAAAAATCAAAGTGGTTAAAAAAAATAGAGAAATATAAATCAATATTTAAAATTCTCAAAAGTTTTTATGTGTCTGAATGATTCTTTTGCCTCATCTCCCGACCATCCTTCTTCCCATCGAGCATTCAATTCAACAAGTTCTTTTTTTACGTAATTCTTTGTCATCTCCATTGCCGCATCATATATTCCAGGAACTTTTTTGATACCCTCGACAAGCAGATAGATAGATCCAAAACAAATGATAATTACAACACTACCGACTAACTTTCCACCTTTTGTCAATCCTTTTTTAGCCATCTCAGCCAATTCATTCATCGAATCAATACCCGATCGTTTTGCATCATCTATACTTTTCTCAATAGATGATTTATTAGATTCTAACCATTCGGATATTTTTTCTTTAGTTTCAGATATTTTTTCTTTAGTATCTTGTATCAATTTAGTGGTTTTCGCAAGAATATCATTATAAAGCCCTTTGAAGTATTCTTTGAAAGCTTCTGCTTTTTCTTTCATTTGTGAATAAGCTTCGACAACTGAATTAACAGCTTGTTGATAAGCACCTTTTACAGACTCAACAAATGTATTGTAATTAGATACCACAGATTCAACTGCTTTGTTATATCCTTCTTCGATACCGTTTAACACTTTCTTTCCGAAATTTACCATCGCATCCCATGCATCACCGGCCAATTTCTTTCCCTTTTCATAGTATTCCTTACCTTTTGAAACCATTGTATTGTAAGTTGCTTTTGCTTTCTCGGCACCCGATTTCGCAGTATCAACTACTGATTTAGCTCCTCTGGCAAGATTTCTAACGAATCTCCCAGCGAATTGATCTTTACCAAACAATTCATTTATCCCATCTTCGAATCCTAAGACCATTTGTCTTTTATTTTCCACAGACATGGATTCATTCATAGAATATACTTGCTCGAATATTCTATCGATTTTTCTTGTTAAAATTCTAACTTCTTGATTTCTCATATTTTTTTATTTTTTTTTTTATAAATCTATATATTTAGAAAAAAACCCGAAAAATGGTCATTGAACCAATTTATATCCTATTTTACCATTTACTTCTAGTTTCTCTACTCTATTTGAATCTTCCAATTCGTCTAAAATATCATATAGTTCATCCTCTGATCCGAGGTCTTTACTGACCACATGAACATTATACATTTTTTCGATCATTTCAATCGGTGCCATGAGAACTCGGCTTGTATATCCTTGCTTTTCACGAGTATCTCTGATAATTCCAAATACTATCTCTCGTTTATCAGTACTGGTCGTGTGAAATCGATCAGGATCCAAATCGTGTTCGTAATAATAAAATTCGTTGATTGTCTTAATGTGTTTCATATTTTTTTATTTTTTTTTATATATTAAGTCTTAAAACTCGTTTTTTAACCTTTGTTGAACAAATCTAGAATTTGCATACATTCATCATATCCCTTATCACCCTCTTCCAATTCTGTCTGATTCATAAGTTGAGTTCCTGCTTTACGTGTTCTTTGAACGCCACCGAAATCAATTGTTTGATCACCCTTTAATCTTTCCTCACCATATATCAAGGATATAACACCATCATCTTTCAAAGTAATACTAATTTGAGCATCTGGTTTCTCTTCATTACCAAAACCTATGAAACAAGAATATTTATTATAAGTACCACCCTTGGAAATTGAAGCGAAAAATCCACTGCCTTTTATCATTGTGTATTTACCATCTTGAGAAAAATTCAGACCGTTTGATTGATCAACTATCTTTTTATGATATTTCAAAAAACTATCAATTGATTTACTATCCAACTGATCTTGGTGAATCTGATATTCTGTTCTTGTCGTTGGTGATTTAACGGTGGATTTATCTAAATCTTGCCCAGATACAGAACCAAATGACGATAATGCCATCAATCCACCAATTATCCAATCTTTTACACCCTCATTTACTTGTTCATTTCGGAATTCTTCGAACATTTTAATGTGATAATGATTCATAATTTTCTTATTTTTTTTATAAATCTATATATTAAGAAAAAAACCTGGAAAAATGAAACATTTCGAATTTTTCTCATAAAAAATTCATGGATTCGAAACTTATAACATTCATCGGCGCACCTGCATCAGGAAAATCAACACTGGCAACAGATGTTCATACAGAACTCAAAAAAATGGGAAAGAATTCAATATTCATCTCAGAGGCAGCAACAGACTGGATCGCAGAATATGGACTTCCTGACAAACCGATCGACCAATTGACAATATTCTATAAACAACTCAACAGAGAACAAATGTTCATAGGATCAAAAGAGTACATCATCTGTGATTCATCAGGGATCCTGAATTACTTTTATTTCAGAGGACTTTTCGATAACAAACTTACAAACAAGGATATTGCAACAATAAATCACCTTCAAAAAGAAATTCTGAAAACACTCAATCAATGGACACACATATTCTATGTTCCACCTATGGACACTGATCCAAATGATGGTGTAAGATATCACAATAAAAAAGATATTGATAGACTCGCAAGATGGATCAAAACATATCTTGAGATCGAGAATGTACCATTCACTGATCTTGAAAATATTTCGATCAATGAAAGAACAAAACAAGTTGTAAACAAGATACTCGATGTTTGATAAACCAAAAGGCGGAACTGAACTTATGATGGAAGAACTGAAGAGGAGACTTCCAGAAAGTGTATTTGATCGATTTTCAATATTCAATTATCCTGACCAAGCTGATCACTCTAAGAGATTGATATATTGGAATCAACTCTCATATGATCAACAAGCAGTTAACTTTCTCAATTACAAGGAAAATATCGATAAGATAGAACATTTTGTTTTCGTCAGCAACTGGCAATTCGAACAATTCAGAAAACGATTCAATATCCCCGGTGAACGATCAACCATCATTGAAAATGCACATCTTGGTGTTAGGAAAAAATTGGAATTCTCAGACAAAATAAAATGTGTCTATACTTCAACACCATGGAGAGGTTTGGATGTTCTATTGAAAGCTTTTGAAATGCTTGATGATCAAAATGTTACATTGGATATTTATTCATCAACTAAGATATATGGAAATTCATTTTCTCAAAGTGAAGAGCAAAAATATGAACCACTTTACGATTGGGCAGAACAGATCAAAAATGTCAACTATATTGGAAATATTCTAAACCAAGAACTCAGAGAAAAATTGAATGAATATGATATACTTGTCTATCCTTGCACATTCGAAGAAACATCTTGCATCTCAGTAATAGAGGCAATCTCCTGTGGACTTTTCGTTGTTACCAGTTCATTGGGAGTGCTTCCTGAAACCTGTCAGGGAAATTGTAACATGTATGCATACATCAACGATAAAGAAATACATGCAGAAATATTCAAACAAAAATTACAGGAAACAATAGAAAACATAAGACAAGGAGTAGAGATCAGACATTTCAGAAATCGAGACGATTATCACGAAAGATTTTCTTGGGAAACCAGAATCAAAGAATGGAAAAAATTAATCAGTAAATTAAAATGAGATCAGTAATATTACACATAGAGGGCGGAATAGGGAAAAATATATTGGCAACCGGACTATTGAACCCGATACATCGAAAATACCCAGAACACAAAATAATAATAGTGACGGCACATAAAGATGTATGGAGAAACAATACTCAGGTCTATAAAGTGTACGGATTCGACAACACCGAGAACCTATACACAGACCACATAAACCAAGATACTATCATGATGTTACACGATCCGTACCGAGCACACGATTACATACATGGGAACAAACACCTACTGGAGGTATGGTGTGACCTATATGGACTGGACTTTTCAATAACCGAACCCAAAATGAAATTCACAAAACTTGAAACCGATCTGGTCGAAATGATGGTACGAACCGATCCAAGACCGATCGCAATCATACAAGCTTTCGGTGGCGCAGAACAACAGAATCACAAATATTCATGGATGAGAGATATTCCACCTGGTATAGCTCAGGAAATAGTGAACAGATTAAGTGAGACACATAGAGTGATACAGGTAAGAAGACCCGATCAGATCGAGTTACAAAGTGCAGAATCACTATCACTCGGCATCCGAGAACTGGCAATTGCACTACGATTTGCAGATAAAAGAATTCTAATAGATTCATTCTTACAACATGCTGCATACGCTCAGAGACTAAAATCAAATGTTCTTTGGATTGGAAATGATCCAAAAGTGTTAGGTTATCAATTTCACAATAACATAATTAGCAATCCTATTCAAATGGGTGATATCTATCAATCAATGTACCACAAATATGACATTTTAGGAAATCCAATTCAACTGGACCAGGATCCAAATCAACTTTTCGATATTGACCAATTAATGAAATCATTGATATGAAAGAAAAAATAGAAATAGCACTTTTAACATATTCAGATTCTGTGAATGTGAGTTTTCTCAGATGGATCGACTTTTTAAGGAGCAAGAACAACGATCCTCAACACCCAAGACAATATCATGTGGTATATCATCCAGGATGGAGGCCGGTCGCACTTGCAAGAAATCATGCAGTTGAGCACTTTTTGAAAGGAGATGCTGACAGATTGCTTTTCATAGATGATGATATTGTTCCCAATGACACTTCTGAACTTATTTTTGAAAATGATGCAGATATCGTATCAGGCATCTACTATCTTCTTATGATGAAAGATGGCAATCCAATGAAACAAGCAGCCATATACAAAAAAACAAATGGTGGATTCGAATCGATAGACCCGAACATGCTCGACACAAGAAACATAGATATCGATGCTGCAGGCACAGGAACCTTACTTATCAAAAGAAAAGTATTCACTGAGAAAATGCAACTTGAAACAAAGTATGAAAGTGTAGATGGTGAATTGATGCAAGTAGATATGACACCTTATTTCAGGACACTTTATAAGCCAGATGGATCAGAATCAAGATCCGAAGATATTGATTTTGTATGGCGTGCAAAGCAACTTGGATTCTCGTGTGTCGCTGACACAAAGGCAAGATTCTTACACAAAAAGATGATGCTCTTGGATTGGATGATATAATAATATATAGACTGTCATGAAATTAAGCGATATATTCAATAGTGCACCAAGTATAACAGTAAAAAGAAAAAAGATACTTGAAGAAGTTTATGAATGTCTAGTTGAACTTCATGGAATGGATTTCAAAAATGATAATGATCTAATTATTGAGAAGATAGAAGATGAAAAATTCTCAGTCATATGGAATGATCATAAATTCAATATACTTTTTGAGAAAAAATTTCATATGATAGAAATAGAAGAATATGATATTTTCGATATCAATTTTCCAGATGAAAAAGAGTTCCTTGGATATTTGAAAAAAAGACTAAGAAGTGAAAAAATTAAGCGTACATTTGCAAAGTGAGTAATGTTGAAAAAATAGAAAAAAAGATCATTGAATCAGATATCCAAGAGGGCATCGAAATGTATCTGGAAAGATATGATGAA
>JGI10211J14876_10000832_pt1 | contig 13346 bp, 19 predicted proteins | sample Etolagsediment_FD_14876 | JGI IMG/M metagenome (IMG submission 14876)
TGAAAACAAATATAAGCTGAAATATCCGACAGTGATTGTTTGCCATGGAATAGGAGGAAACAAAGACGAGTACAACAAAGTTGATCTTGCTGAAGCATTATATAATGAAGGATTTATTGCATTAAAATTTGATTTTGCAGGAAGAGGCAAGAGCGAAGGCAAGTTTGAGGACATAACATTATCTCAGCAAGCAACAGAAATAAGTTCTGCAATAGACGCAGCATACTCTCTGCCGCAGGTCGACAAGAAAGAAATAGGGCTTGTTGGCCACAGCTTTGGAGGATCTGCAGCAATCATGGCAGCAACAAAAGACAGCAGAATAAAATCACTTGTCACTATATCTGCTGCATATGACAAAACAAAAGCAATAAAGATATTAGTTGACACACAAGGATTCAAAAATTGGGAAAAAAATGGTGTTGCAGGGATGCGGCTAAATGACCGCAAGGAAAACATAAAGTATGCATTTTGGGAAGATGTAATGAAGCATAACATGCTTTCTTATATTAAGAAAATAAAGATTCCTTTTTTGGTTGTACACGGAGAAAAAGACAAATTGATAGGTATTAACCAGGCAAAAGCTATTGCAAAAACTGCAAATGCGCCATTAAAAATTGTTGACGAAACCCACGCCTTTGGAAAAGAGTCAATAAAAGCAGCAGTAGACTGGTTCAAAAAAACATTGGGGTGAAAATATGGAAGACTGCATATTCTGCAAGATTGTAAAAGGAGAGATTCCTTGCCAGAAAGTGTATGAAAATGACAAGATACTTGCGTTCCTGGACATAAATCCAGTGCACAAAGGACACACATTAGTTATTCCAAAAGAGCACCACGAAGGAATACTTGATATGCCTGATGATACACTCGGAGAGCTTGCAAAAGTCGCAAAAAAAGTCTCAAAAGCAGTGAAAAAAGCAACAGGCGTTGCCGGCTTTAATATCGTGCAGAACAATGGCGCTGATGCAGGCCAGGACGTATTCCACTTCCATCTTCACATAATACCTAGACTAAAAGGAGACGGCTTAGGACGATGGCCGCATCAGAAACTCCCAGAAGAAGACATGAAAAAGATACATGAAGACATAAAAGATTCTCTGGAATGATAACTTTTAAAAAGGCCTTCTAATTTTAATGCTATATCAGGCGGAGTAGCTTAGCTTGGTATAGTGCTGCGCTCATGAATGCTTTTCTTGAGCTATGAGGTCTTTTGACTGATGATTAAAAGAAAGCAGTGCACCGCAGAGGCCGGGGGTTCAAATCCCCCCTCCGCCATTTTCAATCTTGTAAGGATCTAATTTTTTGTTTAAAATTAATATTTTTTGTTCGCGACTCAAATTAATTGGACAGAAACCAAACTTTTTCCAGATTTTGTATTTCAGAAGATGTTTCTCATTTCTTAATCCAAAAATGCACATGTATCTTTCAACATGCTTAACTCCATTAAGAGATAACGTCCAATTTATATTAGGCCGACGGTCACTTATTGTTTCTGCATACATAGATAAATTTAATTGAAATTCGTTTAATATATTCCTTATCTGTTCGACAAGCTTTTTAGACTTAGACGTCAAGCGAAGCTCTGGATAAGAATGATATTTTCCTTTGCATGGCTTTCTAAATCTTAAATAACCATCTGTGTCAAACAATCCTCTGACACATGCGATGATAAAGCAGGTATCAGCTAAAATCCACGCAGGGATTTGTATGTCTGTCTTTGGGCCTAAAGGCAAACCTAATTTTTTCTTGAACAAAATCAACGGCTTACGATGATATTTCATTTCAATAGTATTTTTCCTAATATGTGTATGGGAGGGAGATATATTATACAGTTTTTTGATTAACTCTTTCACAAATTTACTATATTTTACATCATTTACTGCATCAGCAGAGTATGAAAAAGTATTATTGTTATATTTAGGATAAATATTCATGAAGCCGTCTCCAATATGAATGCCTGTTTCTTCTGCCAGTTCTTCACTATATTCTGTCGGTAATTTTAATTTGTATTTTACCATGTCAAATGTTTTAGACTTAATTATTTAAATAGTCTACGAGAATGTGTCCAGTGACCTGTGATTATTAACGAAAAAACCGAAAAATTTTTGGAAAATTAAGTAACTTTTAAAAACACCACTACTTTGCTTATCTATATGCCGACGTGGCACAACCTGGTACTGCGCGAGACTGAAACAACCAGTTACGCTCCGTTGATGCGCAAAGTGCGACATTCGCTTCGCGAAGTCCCACGCGCTCACTTCGTGAGCGAGGTTGAAGAAATCTCGTTTCCTTCGGGATACGTACCAAATCCTGTACGTCTGCCGCAGTGGCACAACCTGGTACTGCGCGAGACTGGAACTCTCGTTTCCTTCGGGATATCCCGGTTCAAATCCGGGCTGCGGCGTAATAAAACAGGATTTGGTTGTACACGAAAACCTTTGGTTTTCGTTGTATCCCGGTTCATCCCTGAAATTCCTTTGGAATTTCTGGGAACTTACAAACGCTTTGGCGTTTGAAAGTAATCCGGGCGTCGGCGTCTGTTTTCAAGAAACTTTTTAAATCAATAAAATTTGATTCTAGTTATGGGGATTTTACTAGCAAAAAAGCCGGAACACAAGAAACTAGTCGGCAGGGTAAAGAATTTTCTGCGCGGCAATACAGATAAATTTCCAGATCTTGGCAGGCAAAAGTTCAAGAAACAAGCATATACTTATGCTTTGGTACTGGACACGATTGTGGAAAGAATAGATAAGGTCATAGAGAAAGCAAAAACAGAATTTGCAGAAAAAGGCAGTCCAATTACCTGCTATGCAGGATGTTCTGCATGCTGCTCGCAGCCCACTTCTATCATGTTTCCAGAGGTGTTTCTTATTGGAGAATATCTTGAGCAAAAACCAGAAATCAAAAAAAGATTTCTAGACAAATATCCTGCCTGGAGGGCAAAGATAGACCCTTATGAATATGACCAAGCAATGCAGGAAACTTTACATGGATTAAGAGAGCCAAGAGAGGGAGTAAGTTCTGCAGTCAGTTCATTTTATTCTAAAAAAGCAGTACCTTGCCCTTTCCTTGAAAAAGATTTGTGTGACATCTATCCTGCAAGACCAATTGTCTGCAGGCAAAACCTTGTCTTGACACCGCCAGAGAACTGCAGCACAAAAGAAAAAGTTGCATTGGCAAGATTTAAAGATCTGGATCAGTTAATCTTTACAAGAGCCACGCCGCTAATGCTGCACATCCTCTCTCATCTTGGATTGAAAGGAGGTTTTGCCATGTGCAACGGGCCTTTAACTGTAAAAGAATATATCGTCAAAAAGGCAGATTATGTGAAGTTATACGTTGACAATGCAAAACAGCAACTAAACGGCCAGAGGGGCAACCTTTAAATAACTTCAAACTCAACTTGTTCTCATGAAACTAGGAGCATTATTTTCAGGAGGAAAAGACAAAAGACAGCACGTATGCTTTGTATAAAGCTATGAAAGAGCATGAAGTAGTTTGCTTGATAGCTATTAAATCATTGAATCCTGAATCTTACATGTTTCATGTTCCTGCTTTTGAGCATATTGAAAAACAGGCAGAAGCAGTGGGAATACCTCTTATTGTAGTTGAGACAAAAGGGGAAAAAGAAAAAGAGCTTGAAGACCTTAAGAAAGCGATTCAAGAGGCAAAAGAAAAATACAAGATTAAAGGAATTGTGACCGGTGCAGTTGCTTCAACATATCAGGCCTCAAGAATACAAAAGATATGTAATGATCTTAATCTGAAAGTCTTTAATCCACTGTGGCAGAAAAATCAGATGGAGCTTATGAAAGAATTAATCAAAGACAAATTTGAAGTAATAATCACAGGAATAGCAGCATATCCCTTGGGTGAATCCTGGCTAGGAAGAAAATTAGATGAAAATATGCTGAAAGATCTGGAAAAGCTGGAAAAAGAATACAAGATTAATGTCGCAGGAGAGGGTGGAGAATTTGAAACTTTAGTGGTTGATTCTCCAATCCATAAAAAGAGAATAGAACTGGTTGAGACTGAAAAAGAGTATGAAAAACACCACGGAACACTGAAAATAATCAAGATAGTGCTGAATAGAAAAGCATAAATACCTCCTTCTTATACACAAATCCATGGCTATAGATACTAAAAAAATATCGCCTTTGCTGACTGCAATCATGAAGAATTTCGGGCAGGCAGAGGCAGAAATAGAAGGAATCCTTGCAAGCATAAAATATTATCTTGAAAACAAATACAAGTGCCCTATTGAAGAAATTGTTAAAGGCTATGCAGATTATGACCGGGCAGAAGATACTGAAAAGCACTGCGTACCAAGATGCGGACTTGAAATCAAAACAAAATCTGGAGATATTCAAGTGATACATTTTTACAAGCACACAAAAGTGCTTCAGGCAATGCTTATAGACCTTGGCAAGCTCATGAAAAAACTGCCTGGCAAAGCAGGAGAAGCGCTTGAAAAGATTCCTGAAATCCTACCAAGAGCAAAATCATTGATGAAAACAGGGAGGGATGACCTTGCAGCGATGAGCAAGTCTGAAAGAGACAGGAACATAAACGGCTTCATGACAGTTTACACCAGTCTTGAATCAATTATACAAGACTTAAAACAAATACTCGGAATACCTGTGAAATAGGGGGTTGAAATGGCAAGAAAGAAAAAAGGAATACCACATTATGCAGGAAGCACAGTGATTCTTGCAAGCAAAATCACGATTTACTTCTTAAAAGGTCTTTATGCAATGCTGAGTGGAGTAGGCTCTGCAGTGATGTTCACCACAAAAAAAGTGCAGGAAAAGAAAGAAAAGACAGCAATAAAAGAGAAAAAAATCAAAAGACCGAAGACAAAAGCAAAATTTGCAGGCATAAAAGAAATAAAATCCTTGAAAGGAAAAGCAAAGACCTTTGAAAACTTCGTATTAAGCTCAGAAAGCGCGATAGGCATAATCCTGGGAGCAAGAGGGACAGGAAAAAGCGCAATAGGACTGAAATTACTGGAAAACCTGCATGCAAAAACAGAAAAACCCGTCTATGCAATCGGCTTTAATGCAAAAGACATGCCGTCATGGATAAACATAGTTGACAAAACAGAAGAGATAGAGAATGATTCAGTAGTCCTGATAGATGAAAGCGGAATAAGCTTCAGCTCAAGAAAATCCATGTCAAACGCAAACCAGGTATTGTCATCCTTATTGATGATTGCAAGGCACAAGAACTTAAGCGTCTTGTTCATAACACAGAACAGCTCAAACCTGGAAGTCAATGTATTGAGGCAGGCAGATTTCCTGGTGATGAAGCCATCCTCCCTGATGCAGAAAGACTTTGAGAGGAAGAAAATCAAGGAAATCTATGAAGCAGTGGACAAGGATTTTGAAGAATTCAAGGGACTGAAAGGAATAACATACATACACTCAGACAAATACAAGGGATTCATAACAAATGAGCTGCCTTCTTTCTGGAGCACTAAAGTGAGCAAGGCGTTTAAAGAAAAATAAAAAAATCATCTATATGATCTTTTCATTGCTTCAAGCCTTTGCTCATAAAGAGCTCTTTCTTGTTCTGACAGGTTTTCTATTGCTCCCTGTTTTTCTGGCACAGGCATAACTGCTGCTTTTCCTGCAGAAGGCACGAATGTCGGCTGGTATATGCCCTGTGGCATGCCTTGTGGAGGCGCACTTGTCTGTGCAACCTTGTATTGATACACTCTTGTTGCCTGCCCTTGCGCACTGCCCTTGAACAGCAGTACAAGACCAAAAATTGCAACAATGACTACAACAGCCATAATCAATAAGCTCCAATGTCTTTCATTCATTGATATCAACCTCTTTTATGCGTATAAAACAAAACTAGTATATAAATTTAATCCGGCATAGGCGGACCTTCGACAGCCGATCCTAAAGGACAGATATTTGCAATAAGCCACCATCGATTCTCTATGCAGGAGAGGCCTGCCTGAGGAATTATTTTTTGGCCTTTGTATGACTTGATGCACGCCCTGGCACCTGCATTATAAGTCTCTACAGTTCCTCCTTTGACATAAATATTATTAGCATCATAAAAATCCGGCTTTACAGCAAACTCTAAATCACTTTTACTGAAATAATCATATTTGCCCACCTGATCAGGATTAAAATCCAGGTGCTTTGCAGCACCAGAAGAAATGTGAAAAAGCATTCCAGTATCTGCCCACAGACAAGCATTCTTGACAAAATCCTTTGTTATTTTAATTTTTTGCTGCGTGACATCTTCTTTTGGTTCTCTTGATGTAATAATTCTGTCCCTCGAGACTTTTACAGGAGTTATCTTCACTGCTTTGCCTGATTTCATAGGCATTCGAATATTGAATCCTCCTGTTTTCTCTGATTGATAGAACAACACCAAACCCATCAATGCTACAAGAACAACCAGTCCAAAAATAAGAACCATCACCTTTTTTTCATTCATGCAAAAAAATTAGACTGTATAGTATTTAAATTTATCCCAGCAAAACATTTTTAAATCCTGCGTATTCTGTGCTGTACTAAAGAGGCGATACATTGATAAGCACTGAAGAGATGAAGAAAAACAAGAAACTCACAGAATATGAAGACATGCGCGAGATCGTGATTGCGAATTCTATCAAGAAGATGAAGCAGAACAAGAAAGCAAAAGATAATGAACAGGACAAGATACTGGCAGAATTCTAATAAGTACTTACTGGAAAGTGATTAAAAAACATTAGCTTTAAATACTGAGACTGCCCTTATTCTCTATAAGATGCTAGAGAGAACAATAAGCGTACTATCGCAGATTTACAGCAATAAATTTACAAGAGCTGCATTTCTCTTAGCTAGCGGACTTCTGCCAGGCTGCGCAGCAATACAACTGCCTTTCAAAGATTCTCCTGACAAGGAAGCAGATCAGGTGGTATTTCTGCACAAGCTAAAAGAAAAGAACGTTGATGAGATTGCTGACCTGATGATTAAAGACTTCAAGCATGTAGGAGAAGTCAACGGCCACATAAATATTAAAAAAAAGAAACTCAAGATAAAGGACCACACAAATTATGATTTTGATGGCATAAAGCATTCAAAAAAAATAAGAGAAGGCACTCATGACAAAAAAACACTTGCTGCGGCAAGAAAAATTGTTGAAGACGACTATAAGCAAAGATCAAAAGCAAACCCTGGAAGAAGTTATACTTTAAACAAATTTGCTGCTTCTGAGATTGACAAGCTGAAAAAAGGAAAGAGAGTCAACAAGGAATTCTTAGCAGACCTTTTGGATGACATAATAGACGGGTTTTCCATGAGAAAATGGAATAAATACCTGAATATGCTGCCAGATTATTTCTTTCACATACACCCCATTGCATGTGACAAGTTTTCAATACCCGACTACATTATTGAAAAGGCGCAAAAAACCACGTCTTTGGTATTCTGCTATACCGGAGATGGAAATGCAACTGTTGTGTATTCCAAAGGCAAAAGGTCCTGCAGACAGAAGAAGTTCAAGATAAAAGACAAAAACAAGGTATTCACTCTTGACATGCTTCAGGCAATGAACATTGCAAGAGAAGACAGGCACGCCATATTCACAGAAGACTTTGAGGACAGCATCTTTGGAAAAGTAAATGCCGGAGAAGAAGACAGGTACCATACGTTAAGAACAGCAATAGAATATCTTCACAAGCATCCTGACAAGACAGATTGGGATGATTACAAGGACACTGCAAATTATATCATATCAAGGGCCTTGACAAGGATTGAATACCTGGATTCAATAAAGCAAGAATCCAATAAAGAACGGATAGATGAAATAATTGCACGGCAGTATGTGCTGCCTTTGCTGGAGATAAAAGGCCTGAAATACACTGATGCAGACTATCTGAAAAAATTAAGAGAGCTTACAAAAGAAAACAAGGCTGTTTCTGAATACAACCAGATGCAGCTCAAGTTTGCGATTGCAAGGCAGGATATTCCTTTGTCTGTAAGCAGAAAATACCTTACAACACTGGAAGATATCAGAGCAACATTTGCACAGGATGAAGCTGCACACATAGCCAAAGCTGCTGCAAGTATTCCTGAACAAGAAAAAGAATTTCCCTGGGAAATACCTGCTGCAGGATTCTTAATATGGGCTGCCAGCTGCGCAGCTGCCTGTTATGGCTGGTACAGGATAAAGAAAAAATAATCAAACTATTTCTGAACCTTCAGCATAATGCGCAACACACTTGTTATTCTCGCAGGCACAATAGCCTCCGCAATCAAGAGTGTCTGGAATGCACACAGTTGTGCAGAAAACATCATCGCACTTAGGCTTCTGGTCTGAAGAGATGCAACCAGTTGCGTGACAGCATGCATCTGGGATACAGTCCTCATCTGCATTGCAAAACCCCGAGATATAGGAGGGAGGTTTGACCACGCAACCAGTTACTAGCAGAAGAAAAAATAAAAAAAATATTCTTTTCATTTTATGCAATCCTGTAAGACACGCCCACAGTGGCTCTTACTTCAACTTCTTCAGGCGCTATAGGCGGAGCAGCTTCAGGCATTACATCTGCCTTGACTGACATCTCTGCCATGCCGGTACTGTAAACACGGCCGTAATGGAAAGATGACTCTGTTACAGAAAGCAATGCTCCAAGCCTAACCCCAAGGCCTTCGGCAATGGTCTCTGCCTTTTCTTTCGCATTATTTGCTGCGTGCTGAAGCGCGTCTTTCCTGACTTCTTCCTCAAATTCCTCGCTCAAGCCAAAACTTACGCTGTCAATATTTGTAGCGCCTGCATCAACAGCAACGCCAATGAAGTCTCCGACCTTGTCCAGGTCAGTTGTCTTTACTTTTATTGTGTGATACACCCTAAAGCCCATCTCACGCTGCTTGTGCTCATCAGGATCCCACTCTTTCCAAGGATACAGGTTATAACGATCTGTCTCAATATCATCTGACCTGATTCCTGCCCTCTTCAGGGCAGACTGTATCTGGTTCATGATATTTGAGTTCTTATCCTGAGCTTCTTTAGCTGTCGTTGATTTTGTCTCAACCTTTACTCTCATGGTTGCCTCATCTGGCATGACAGACAATTCTGAATCGCCTGAAGCAGATATCTTTGGTATGCCTTCCCCACCAGGACCTGCCTGTGCAATCGTGATAGGCCTTTGGTACTGCGTGTAAACCAAAGCAAATGTTGCCAATACCACTAAAAAGATGGCAACACCAAAAAAAATGTGTGTTTTGTTGTCTTTCATTAATATCATCCTCCAAATATGATATTAAGCTAGAAAGACACGCATATATAAATACCTTATTTTTTCTTAAGGGATTTGCCTAACTTACTTCTCTTATAGAAATATATCGCGAGTATAAGTAATATGATAGTCAGCACAATAAAACCAATCATCATATAAGGCTGCTGTGAAGAGACAACAGCCTGATTAATCGCTTCTGGAGCTGCTTTTGCAGCTGTTGGAACTGCTTCTGATTGTATCATCTCAATTGCAGCTTCTTCTGCAGAGTCAACAGCAACCTGTACAGCAGCTTCTTTTGCTGCAAATGCCTCTGGAGCCCTGGCAAGCACGCCCTTGGCACCCATAAGCACAGGCTTTGCAAGATATTTCTTGACACTCAGGATTGTTCCAACTGCAGACAAGACAAAGAATCCAAGGACAATCCACAACCTTTTCCTCTCAGGATCAAGTACGCATTTTGATTTTTCTGTCAAAGAATAATAAATCCACTTGCGGCCTTCCTCATGACGTTTTACAAGACCTGCATCAACCAAGGCATTCAAATGCTCTTTAACAGTCGGGACTGACATATCAAGAACAGCAGAAAGCTCTGACTGCGTGTGCCTTCTTTTCCCTAAAGTCTTCAGAATCTTTACGCGCGTGCCAGTTGCCAATGCCTTGAATGTTGACTGGTCTAAAACAATCTTTGGCTCATCCATAAACAGAAGAAAATTGTTTTTATTTATTAAGGTTAGGTTTTGTTAAGGGACAGGACTTAAGGACGAACAAGAGGGAGAAAAAACCTTGTAATTTGCGAGAAGAAATCTCGACTTTGGCTGGTGGGAGAACAAGGCATGCCCTCTTGTCCGTGAATAGAAAATATTGCAAACATTACTCAACCACCCCTTTTTTAAACCAAAAGCGGGGTAGTAGTATATAAACATTGTTTTTCACTCAAGACTAAAAACGAAAAGTTTTTATATATACATTATAAAGAATTCTATTAAAGAGGTGAATACTTGGAAAACAAACAAGGATTAGTCATTCTTATTGCAATAATTCTAGTTATAGGGGTTTCAGGCTTTATCCTTAAGGCCAGCATCGTAGGGCAATACACCTTTGCAGGCGGAAACGCCAGGACAGGATTCAATAACGTGATGATACAATACAGTTATCCAGAAGAGGCCTGCGAGTACATCCCCTGCGCAGAAGGCCATGCAATATTCATTGAAACAGCAGGCGGAATAAGCCCTTGGGACAGGTTCAGCCAGGTTGTAAGATGCTACTGCCCAGAAAACCCAGAAGTGGTGTTGACTGTGCCAATGGTACACTCAATACCTTCAGGAGGAGGCTATATAGTCAATTAAAATGGAAACTAAAATCAAAGCACTACTTGCCCTTACAGCGATTGCAGTAACTGCAATTGTAGGGGTTGTCCTATTACTGGACGGCGTAACAACAGGCATGATTTCAGGCCAGCAAAAGATACCATACTCATATGTGTATGGCAAGGCATCTTACTCAAATCCTTGCGTAAGATTTGTGTGCCCTGACGGAGGGCTTGCGATGCCGGTGCGCATCACAAGATACACTGACCAGGTGACCTGCCAGTGTCCTCAACCATATCCCGTGTATGAAGAGCCTGCTTATGTCAAGATAGAGAAGTAAAATGGACACACAAAAAACAGCTATGATCATCTTATTAACTGTGCTAGTTTTTGCTATAATCGGACTTGTTCTTTTTTTCAAGACAAGCTCAGAAGGGGCAGTGACATACCAGCAAGTCATCCACAGGAACAAGGAAGTTTACATGCCGTACTACAGCCCATGCGCAAGAGGGCCTTGCGGCACTGACGCAATAGAGATAGGGGAGATGCAGATGGGAGAGATAACCTTTGGAAAGAACGCAATCTGCCAATGCCCTGACGGCACAACCTTCCAGACAGACAAGTACAGCCCTTATTAAAATGAACAGTGAGCAAAAGAAACTGGCATTAATTATTCTTGATGTTGTAGCAATAATTGCTATACTTGGGATTGTTCTGCTTGATGACATGTCAAGAGGATATGAAAAAAGCGCTTTCCAGAAACTGATTACCGGAGAGACCCACTGGGATGAGCAGGACATGTGCGGCGCAATAAAATGCGGAGGCACAGAAAGAGCAAAATACGTGGGAACAGACTATAACGAATATGCAATATGCAAGTGTCCTGACGGCAGGGCATATTCTATAACGCGTTTCACAGGCTCGCCCGAAACTGTTTTAAAGCAAGACTAATTCTGCAGGTATATGCTGAAAGAACTGCCTGAAAAAGCAAAAGAAGTGCTAAAGAAAGAGAACATCACAGAATTAAGGCCTGCGCAGGAAAAAGCAATAAAAGCAGGACTTTTCAAGGGAAAGAATCTTTTAGTCTGCACGCCGACTGCATCTGGAAAGACACTGATTGCAGAGATGGCTGCTGCAAAAAACATTATTGAAGGCAAAGGAAAAGCAATATACATAGTTCCGTTGGTCGCGCTTGCATCTGAAAAAAACAAGGAATTCAAGAGAAAATACGGGCACTTGTTCAAGATCGCCCTTTCTATCGGAGACTATGACAGCTCTGAAACAAACCTTATAGATGCTGACCTGATAATCTGCACAGCAGAAAAACTAGACAGTCTTATAAGACATCATTCTCCTTGGCTGAAATTTGTAAGCTTGGTTGTAGTTGACGAGATTCATCTCATGAATGATGTTAGCAGAGGGCCTACTTTAGAGATAATCATAACAGTTTTGAAGAAATTACTGCCAAAAGTCCAGTTGATTGCGCTTTCTGCAACAATAGGAAACCCGTATGAACTTGCAGAATGGCTGAATGCAGAATTAATCATTGATACCTGGAGACCTGTTCCCCTGCATAAAGGAGTCTATATGCAGGGAGAGGTTGAATTTGAAAAATAAAAAAAATTATTTCAGCTCTTTTTCTGTAAGATTTAAATGATCCTGCTCAACCTGTATCAAGGCCTCAAAAATCTCTTTAACTCTTTCTTCTGTTGCCTCTTCCAGGAAATTCTTGTAGTGAGCAATCGCATTTGTCTCCAGCTCTTCAGTCTTCTTCAAGGATTCTTCCCTGTCTTCTGTGCAAAGGTCTTTCTTGAAAGGAATCTCGCATCCAGGATCTTTTCCTAAAAGCTTTCCAACAACTTCTGCATGCTCTAACTCAACTTTAGAAAGCGCCTTGAACATTCCCCTGATGAACTCATCTTTTGTTTTCTTCCGCATGCAATGATATATCTTTGCAGCATTGACTTCAAGATCATAGGTGAATTCAAGATTTTTCCTTGATACTTCTGTTAATTCAGGAACTTCCGGCTCTTCATACTCTTTAGCATCAATAAGCCATTTAGCCTGCGCACCGCAAAAAGGGCAATGTGTTGGTTTTGAATTGCCTACATAAGCTTCTCCGCAGATCTTACATCTATAAACTTGTACCATCTATATTCCTCCTCAAAAAATTGAAAAAAATAAAAAAAATTAAAGTTTTATCTTGGTTGCATACTTACCGATGATTGGCAAAGGCTTTTGCTTTCCTGTCAAAGCGTTTATAATGCCGATTACTGTGAATATCACCATTATAATCCACCAGATAGGCATAAGTCCCCATCCAAGGAACGGAATAAACACAAGAATCACCCATCCAATGATGTATACTATAAACAGAACCAATGATTGTTTTGCGTGGTACATAGCAAACTTATTGTCTTTTTTTGCCAATATCACAATCAAGAAGCCGATTATGCTCAGCAAATATGCTATAAACGCAAATATTTTCCCTTCATCCATTTCTTTTTTAGCCATTGTATTATCTACCTCCTGTATAGTTTAGCAGAACATACGCTCTACCACCCCAATGGAGCATTATTTGAATATCTAGTTTATAAATCTTACTAAAATCCCTGTAGTGGTTTTAGAACCAGCTAAAATATAGAAGCAAGCAGCTTTTCTTTGTCAAAAGGCTCAAGGTCAGGATATTCCTGCCCCATGCCCAGATATAATATCGGTTTCTTTGTGACATAACTCACGCTTATGGCTGCACCGCCTTTCTCATCAACATCTGCCTTTGAAAGGATTATGCCGTCAAT
>JGI10211J14876_10000833_pt1 | contig 13346 bp, 21 predicted proteins | sample Etolagsediment_FD_14876 | JGI IMG/M metagenome (IMG submission 14876)
AATTATTGCCAGAATTAGGAGCAAAACTAATAGTAGCAGAAACTCCTCATTTACTAGCTTTTGGTGAAGCCTATCCAGTAGTTGATGAACCTCATTATCTTATAATTCCAAGAGACCATTATCAGGCTTTTAGCCATTTACCAGAAGAATTTGGTCAGGAGATGGACGGACTAGTTAAACACTTAGCCGATAGAGATTTTATAATGTTTGAGCATGGTGAGCTGGCTGATAAGGTTAAGGTTAGATCGGTTCTTCACGCCCATACTCATTTAATTCCTACTAATAGAAATATGCTAGCACAAGTAGTAGAAAAAACTAGACAGGCGGGAGTAATACCGCAGTATGTTCATTTTGACGGTCTTTCTACAATTAAGCAATTAAACAGACTAGTTGATGGAGATGGCTATTTTATGTTTAGACAAGGCGAGCATGGTTTTTTTGTGCCTGAGGCTGGTCATGAATTACCATCACAGTTTTTCAGAAGAGTTATTGATGAGTTGACCGAACCAGAACAACCTTTTCTTGATTGGAAGGAATTGGATGATGAAAGTAAGATTATTTTTCAAAGAAGATTAACTAATTTAAAGGAGATTAAAAGATGAAATGCCCTTTTTGTAATTTACAAGACCATGAGATTATTTTTGAAACCGATAATTATATTTTCTTTAAGGATAAATTTCCTGTAGTTGAAGGTCATTGCCTTTTAATTCCTAAAAAGCACGTCAGAAAAGAAGAAGAATTGCCCGAAGGTTTTAAAGAATGTTCTATTAGAGCGTGGAAATGGGTGGAAAAACATTATTCTCAACCAGTTACTTTTGTCCACCCGCCTAAATTACAAGAGGTTTTTCATTATCATAGACATTTTATTCCTTCAAAAAATTTCAAAAGGGGTTTAATTATAAAATTGTTATTAGAAAGGAGGTGAAGAAGAATGAAACCAGATAATAGTCTTGGTTGTAGAACTGATAGCAGTCCCGAATTAGGTATTAAAAAGGGGTTGAGGGCTTTTGTCTCAAAAAATAGTTGGTCTTACATTATTAATGAAAAAGGCAATGCAATGCGGATAACTTTTCAACAATTTGGCTCTTGCACGCCTGAGCTATTTTTAGAAGGATGGCTAGCAGGATTATCCGAAAAAAAGAAACGTGAATTATCAAAGCAGTGTGATGAGGTTAAAAATACTATAGATTAAATTAGTCATAAGGTTGAAATTTATAATTCAGTAGTAGAAGAACTTAACAAAAAAATAGACAATTATTTAAAAAATGCCTGAGAGGTTGATGAGATGAAAGGAGGTGAAAAAAACATGACTAAGATAATAATTACAGATGAGCAAATCAGAAAAGTGCTTAACGATAATATTGCTGAAATTTTAAAAGACGTGATGACTGGATATGATAGTCCTGTCAAAAAGCTATTTGAAGATGAAGATAGCGAAATATATAAATCTCTTAAGGCTATAACTGAAAAGATTTTCAATGAAATTATAAAAGATGGTAGATTCCAAGAGGAATTGAAGAATAAATTACTTGAAGTTGCTGTTAAAAATATGATGAAAGGTTAAGCCTTCCGAGTGTAGTCAAGGTCGGAAGGCATTGACTACACTACGGAGAACTTAAGTTATCCTTGGGAGAGAATAGAAAAATGAAAAAAGCTAGTTGGGAGAAAGAATTTGACAGGAAATTTCCAGAACACGCTGCTGGTTTATGGGCAAGAGCTGATAGGGTTAAACACTTCATCTCTCAAGAAATCACTAAAGCAGAGAAGGAAATGGCTGAGAAGTTGAAGATGGAATTTAAAGACGAATATGAAGTGGTAAGCAATAATACTTTATCTGCTTATAATAAGGCTGTTTCAGATTTTAACAAAAAAATAGACAATTATTTAAAAAATGCCCGAGAGGTTAAAGGCATAGAAAGGAGAAGAGTGTCAGAAATAACTTATAAAGACGCTCAACAGGCTAAAGAAATATTATTGGAATATTTAAATGATCGTCTTAGCGATCATGAATCTAAAGAATATATTTTGAAATATAAAGATGAATATATTGTTTGGTTGGCTCTTAAACAAGATTACTTTTTAGAATAAAAAAATGACCAATAACCTAATTTATTTATATTTTAAAGAAAGGAGTAGTTGATGAAAACACTTAAACAGATAGAAAAAGAATTTGATAGATTAAGTCATGAAATATGGCAGAATAATGGTTTTTTAACAGAGGAAGGAAGTTATCATCTTAAAAATATCGAATTCTTTTATACCAAACAGATTAAGGAGATGGTGTCAAGAATATTAACTACACTTCATGTTATTAGGGCACAAATCCCATTAACACAGGGCAAATGGGCAAGGCGGGAGTTAAAGGAATTGATAGAAAAACTTGAAAGGATTTATGAAACTTAAAGAAGAGATTGGCAAAACAATTCAAGCTACCTTTTATGAAGGGGACTATGATGTAGAGTTTGATGATATTGGCGTAGTTGATGTTTTAGTTGATATTTGTAAGAAATGGGCGTTAGATTGTGTTGACAAGAATGAAGAAGTGTGGAGAGGGAAAAAATATCAGAAACGAAGACATAGAAATCAATTAAGAAAAGAATTAAGAAAAAGGATTAATGAAAAAACCAAATAACGATAANATAGATTTTTTAATAGCTTGCTTACTTTTTATTACTGCTTGGTTTGGATTAACGGCTTTTATTTTATTGTTATTAGGTTTATTATAATTAGACATGAGGAGTAAATACGAAAAGAAATGTCAGAAAGAATTAGAAGTAGAAGGATGGCTTGTAGATTGGAAAATTCGTCCTTCAGGCAGGAAAATGCCGAAAGGGTATGGCGTGGATTATTTTTCACTTTTTGATATTATGGCGATTTGGCCTAAAAAGGAATCAGTATTACGATTTATTAGTGTAAAGGGACATGGCGGCGTGCCAAAAGCGCATAGAACAGCAATAGAGAAGTTTAAAATGCCTAAGTCTTGTATAAAGGAAATATGGGTTTATGGCAGGAATAAGAAAATAAGAAAAGAGATACTATGACTTTAGAAGAAAAAATAAAAAAGATTCTTAAAAAATACTTTTGGAGTGAGCATGGCAACAGAATTAATAAGGTTGTTAGATTGATAATGGAGAAATTAAATGACCAAAAAATTAACAAGACCTCATAAAAAAGGTGGCAGACCAACTAAGTATAATCCTGAAGTGTTTGCGAAAATAGAAGAGTATATGTCAATGTGTGGTAGAGAGAATATGGCATTACCAACAATAGAGGGTTTAGCCGAATACATTGGTGTAATCAGTGAAACTATAAAGGAATGGACTAAGAAATATCCAAAGTTTTCCGCATCAATAAAAAAATTAGTTGATAGACAGAAGAATCAATTAATGAATGATGGGATGTATGGTGGTAAAGAAATTAATCAAGCAATGGCTATATTTTTACTTAAAGTCAATCATGGAATGAAAGATACTCCATCTCATTTAACTCAAATTAATATTAATGATATGAAGTTAGAATATTTAGACAATGAGGGTCAAACTATCGAAGTGGCAGAGCCAAGTAAAAAGGGATAATCATCGGTTTAAAGTTGTCTGTGCTGGTAGACGAGCAGGTAAATCAGTTTTAAGCCGAATGACTGTATTGGGATGGGCATTAAAACAGCAAGGATTATATTGGATTGTTTCCCCTACTTATAAACAGTCTGAAATGATTCATTGGAGAGATATAAGAAGAGAGATACCTAATAAATGGATTAGAAAGATTATTGGCAGGCCTTATTTATCTATTGAACTTACTAATGGAAGTATTATTGAACTCAAAGGAGCAGAGAATCCTGATAATTTAAGAGGAGTTAAGTTAAGGGGATTAGTTATTGACGAAATTGCAAGTATTAGGAATTGGAATTGGTTGTGGTCCGAAGTGTTAAGACCTACTTTAACAGATTACGAAGCCCCTGCTATTTTCATTTCAACACCAAAAGGATTTAATCATTTTTACGACCTTTATAAATTAGGCCAAAAGCCTGGACTGTATAAGTCGTGGCGTTTTACAAGCTATGAAAATCCTGTTTTACCAAAAGGAGAAATAGACGAAGCAAAAAAGTCATTAACAAAAGATACTTTTGCTCAAGAATACTTAGCAGACTTTAGGAAGTTTACCGGATTAGTCTTTAAGAGATTTGATAGAGATATACATGTAATTGAACCAATTGAAATATCAGGTGATGTTTACCGTTGTTTTGATTTTGGGTCCACTAATCCAACTGTGTGTTTATGGATTGTGGTTGATTCTGATGATAATTGGTTTATTGTTGATGAACATTATGAATCTGGTAAGATTATCAATTATCATGCTGGAGTAATTAATGCTAATCCTCGTTCTGAAAATGTAATTAATAGTTATGGTGATCCAAGCGGAGCGCAATGGATTAAAGAGTTTGCCGATAGAGGCATTTTCATAACTCCAGCCACTAGAGAAACTGGCACACAACAACAAAGTTGGATTAGATTGAGAATTGAGAAGATAGCAGAAAGACTTAAAGTTATCCCTGGTCATTTTGTTCAAAATGTTTCAAATGAGGGTAATCCTAGTCTGTTTGTATTTAAGAATTGTGTCAACACAATAGCAGAGTTTGAGACTTATCGTTGGAAAGAGAAGGCGGTTACACAAGCACAAGATTTAAATGAACCTGATATACCAGAGAAAGCTAACGATCATGCTGTAGACGCCTTAGGATATTTTGCTGTTAGTTACAAAAAGATAAGTAGTAACAAAATGCCGCCAGATCAGTATAGATTTGGCACAACTGGCAAGAAAAGTTTTCGCATAGGTTTATGAAATCATTACCAACAGTAGAAAAAGCAAACTTAGAAACTTACTGGAACGTTATTAGGAAGTTAGACCCTGAATTGTATATGATTAAAGTAGCACTAGCAGAAACAGGAGTTAATCCACTTATCATTCCTAGATATATTAGAGCGTTGGGCAATATTGGACTTGGGACAGGTTATGGCACGATAAGAACATTTGTCCAAAATAATAATGTAACTCAAATTAAATCAGAAGAAACAGACAATGTAAACATTAAGTCTTTTATAATTAGGGAGGTATGGAAATGAAAATCTTATTCACTCATTGTTGGCAGACAGGCAACACAGGAGATGTGGCAATTTGGAAAAGTATGATGAATCACTTAAAAGAAGCTTTTTCTGCTACTTTCACTATTTGTTCGCAGAAAACCGAAAGATGGGATTTAGAACAGCTTGATTATGTAAAAGTAATGCCATTGTTGTCATCTAAAGCACTAGAAGAATCAAATGTAGTGATTAGTCAAGGTGGTGGCTATATGAATGGGGACGATATGATTAATCATTTTAATTATTTTAGGATTGCTCAATCTCTTGGTAAATTGACTTTCTTTGGTTCTCAGACTTTTATAGGTAATCTAAGCGACAAAACTAAGGAGTTAGGCAAGATTGTATTAAATAAAGCAAACTTAGTTGTTGCTAGAGAGAAAGATTCATATAAATTAATCACTGAAGATATAGGTGCTAAAGGGGACCATATTAAATTACTTCCTGATGGTGTTTTTACTGTTAAGCCTAANCCATTTAAAGCTCTTCCACAAAATGCAGTTAAAATAGGTATTAGGGGTTATCTTGCTAATAACTTAAAAGAAGTAGCAAGATTTGCTGATATGGCAGTAGAAACAATGGGACCTGTTGTGTTTATTCCTATTGGTCATGGTAGTCGTGATGATAGAGTGCAAGCTAGAGAAATAGCAAAGATGATGAATCATAAATCATTTGTTGTTGATGATAGACCTGATGCTGGACAACTAATTGATATTCTTAAAGATGGAATTTTAGTGTCAGATAGATATCACGGGATAGTTTATTCTGCTTCTGCTTGTACTCCATTTGTGGCAATGACACCAGACATAGGATTTAAAATGCCAGGATTGTTAGAAATGATTGATTATCCTTATAAAGAAATGCTTTTAATGCCGACTGCTGAAGAAATATTTAAACAAGCTGTTAAGGTTTGGAAGAATAAAAAGGAAATCAGAAAAGGATTGGAGAAGACTATTCCGAGCGTCCGAAGAAAAGCAGAAATGGTTTATCAATTAATAATTAATGGAATTAAAAAATCGGACAAGTTATAAAATAGGGGGTCCTGCTAAACGATTTCACATTATCAAGTCTTTAAAAGACTTAATGGCAATAGATTTAAATGGTTATATCTTGGGAGCTGGGACTAATATTTTAGTTTCTGATAGGGGAGTTGATAAAGTTATAAAAATTGAGTTGAACGATTTTAAACTCACTGGAACAAGGTTAGTAGTAGGTGCGGGCTTCTTGTTAAAGAAAGCGGGTTTGATAACCGCTAAGAAGGGTTTAAAAGGACTTGTCCACGTGTCGGGAATACCAGGGACTATCGGTGGGGCTATAATTATGAACGCAGGTGCGTCTCTTGGCACAATTTCAGATTATCTAATTAGTGTTAAAGCTCTTAATCGGAAAACAAAGAAAGTAAAATTGTTTACCAAAGAGGAATGCGGTTTTGGACATAGAACAAGCGCTTTTCATGATTGGATTGTTCTTAGTGCTATTTTTCAAATGAAACCCGCCAAAAACTTGATAGAGCTTTATAACAGAATACAGGAGAAGCGTAAAAGGGACTATCCTTCTTTTCCTTCAGCTGGCTGTTGGTTTAAGGGGAGTTGGGGTGGAAATGACATAATTAGAAAAGCGAAAATGGTTGGAGAATGGGAGGGTCGAGCAGTAGTTTCTCCAATGTTTCCCTCTTTTATTTTAAATACTGGCGGGGCAACTTCAAAAGAAGTATTGACATTAGTAAAAAGGATACAGGATAAAACTAATCTGGAGTTAGAAATAGTTGTCTGGAAATAACATTAAGACAAAGCTTGACAAAAAAAAGAATGAGTGTTATATTAATTTAATAAGTTCGAGACTTAATAAGGTAAGAACTGTAAATAACGTAGTCGTCCTTTAGGAGAAGCTACATTATGAGCAGTTCTTTTATTATGGCAAAACATCCGCTAGAAACACTTTCTGTTAAAGGAACAAGTCAAGAAAAAATAACCTTCGTTGACGTTATGCGCCATAAACAAATGGCAGAGGACGACTTGGATGTTCGCAGGCCCAAAATGGACAAAGTTGATGAGCTTTTCCGTTCCCACATTGATACTTCAGACTGGCCTTATAGTTCAGTAGTATTTGATCCTCGTGTTTTTACCTTTATATTTGAAAAGACATCAAGACTTCTTGCTAATAAACTAAAAGGTAGGATGGTGCCAAGAGAAGGTGGAGATGCTTTAGGTGCTAGAATTAACAATGAGTTATTAATGTTTCAGTGGGATGAGAACGAAAGAGTTGACGCTATGGCAATGCTGGCTAAATGGGCAATGATGGATACAATTACTAGAAAATATGGTGCGGCTTTTGCTTTGTGTAAATATAGATATGACAGGGGATTTAAAAAGGAAAAAGGTAAAGTTAAATCAGTTCCCTTTTATGATGGCAATGACTTTAAAGTTTTATCTCCAAGAGATGTATTGGCTAATCCTTCTTATTCTACAATCAAAAACTGGTTTCAGTATAGGGAATATGTAACTTTTGATGAATTGAGAAGAGTTAATGACATTGCTAGAGGCAAGCCAATTTACAAGAACCTTGATATTTTGAGAGACGCTTCAAAGAAAGAAAATAAAAAAGCTGGAGATACAAGACAATCTAACTATATGCTTAAGAATAAATCACTTAAAGGACTTCAAGACTTTTTAGGTCGGGACGAAGTATATAAAACAATAGAGGTGATAACGGAATATAGAAATGATAGGTGGATTACTTTTGCCCCTAAGCACGGTATTGTTTTAAGAGACATTCCCAATCCTTATGATCATCAGCAAATTCCAGTGGTTATGCTTAAGTATTATCCGATTGATGATGATCTTTATGGACTTTCAGAAGTTGAGCCAGTTGAGAGAATACAAAGAGCTATCAATGCTTTGATTTGTCAATATTTGGATTCAGTCAACATGAGTTTATACACACCATTAAAGATTAGATCAACTGGGGTTCAAATGCATACTTTAGAATTTGGTCCAGGAAAGAAATGGATAATGAACGATCCAGCGACAGATGTAATTCCTCATGAAGCTAGTATAAAAGGTGTTTCAGAATTTGCCTCAACTTATAGATTCTTAGTTGGTTCTTTACAAGAGGCGGTTGGTGAGACATCGGCTCAAACTTCAGGTATGGTGCCAGGACAGCAGGATAAAACAGCTACAGAAATTAGAGCAAGCGAAACTCAAAAGAATGCTAGAGATAAATTTAATCAACTTTTCTTAAAAGAAGCAATTAAAAAGCAAATGATGTTTTGGCACGCAATGAATAAACAGTTTCTGTTTAGTGATCCGAGAGAACAACAGAAGGTTGTTAGAATAGTGGGTAGAGAAGCGATTAGATACTTTCAGAACAGGGGATTAGATAATTACACAGTTAGTGATGAGCAGGCAAAGAAAATGGCAGATGCTATGGAGAATGGGGCTAAAATTGACATTCAAGGCTTTGGTTATCCTCAGTTTCCAATTAAAACAGATGATGGGATTAAACCAAAACTTGAAATGGAGGATGGGGACGAAGTTGGACATTTAATTCTTACACCAGAAGATTTATCGGGTAATTATGATTTTATTCCAGATGTAGAATCTATGGAGTTGCCAACTGATCAGCAAGAGGGCATAATGAAAAGGCAATTACTTGAATTGGCAAGAGACCCGAATACAATAACTTTATTAGCACAAGAAGGCACAAAAATTAAAATGAAAGAGCTTTTAGAAGATTCATTTGAGGATGCAGGATTAAAAGATGCTGAAAAGTATTTTGAAAAAGTAGAGGAGGAATATGAAATTAACCAAACAGGAGGAACTGGCCCGCAAGCAGGCAGGCCAGGTCAAGGAAATGTCCCAATCAGAGGGATGGCTCAAGGTGCTAGGCCCGTGGTTGGAAGTCAAGCGAGACCAAACATTTCCCGACCCAACACAATTTAAAACAGAAAGAGAGTTTAATTATGCAGCTATAACTGCTAGTATGTTTAAAAAGGTTATAGTTGAGATATTGCAGTTTATAGAACAGCAAGAGCAAACATTAAAGGCTTTGAATAAAAAGAAATATAGCAAAGAAGATATTAAGTTTAAAATTGGCCAATAAGAAAGGAGGTAAATGGGTACAATAAGATTAAGAAACATTCCACAAGAGGGTAAAGATACTGATATTAACAGTATGACTGTTAGGGATAGTGAAGGTTTTAAATGGCACTTACAGGCTAATGAAAGTAAAGTTTTACCTGATGACGCCAATAGAACAACCCTAGCAAGCAATGCGACGTCTAAATGGGGAACAAGCACACAGCAAGCAGTAGCACCAGATATTAAAGCTGATGTAGATGATCAAGCAGGGAGAACATGACTTTAAATGCATTACCATCAAGTAATAGTAAGTATTTTAAAGACGCTGATGTTTTTAAAATTAAGTTAGGTGAACCGCCTAAATGCGATCACTATTTTAAACTTGTAAAAGCAAAAGAGGCTGAATGTGAAAAATGTAGAATTGGTTTTTTCTTAGGAGTTCATGATATAGTAAAGGACGGACATATTTATAGAAAAGGTCAGCTTGTGATTTGAGCTTTGACTAAGTTAAAGCCCAGCTTATAAGCTGGAATATTATCACTGTATGCGGCAGTTTAAATCGCATAAGAAAGGAGGTTGGAATGATAGACCAACCAAAGGCAGAAGTAAATGCTGAGAAGGCAGAGACTCAGCCGTCATCAATGCCTAATGACAAACAAACGCCTGAACCGACAGTTCCTTCGGAAGCTAGCCCGCCAACTGGTGGGGAAGGCAAAGAAGGAGTTGAAGGCAAAGAAGCCGAGTTGCCTGCTGGTGTGAAAGAGCGCACGACCGAGCAATTTGAGAAGTTAAAATCTCGACTTGCAGATGAAAGGTCAAAGCGAATAAAAGCAGAACAAATTTTTACTGCTTTGAAAGGCACACCCAAGCCCGCTCAACAGCCAAAAGGAGTGGCACAGCAGAATGTAGAGCTGAGACAGCAAGTAAATAATCTGTCTCGCCAAGTTCAAGGACTTGCGGTTGTAGAAACCGAGAAACAGGAAAGAGAGGCTTTTGCTTCTTATCCTAGTTTAGACCCTGAGGGGAGCAAGTTCAATGAAGGATTTCACGATGCTGTTACAGGGCTTTTAACTAATTCGCTTTTAAGAGGTAAGAAAATTACCTTTAAAGAGGCGGCTGATAAAATCGCTGGTTTGAGCAAGAAAGAACTTAAAAAGGCTGAAAAGGCAGGTGCTGACAAGGCTCTTGAACAGTTAACGCCAAAAGAGCAAGCGTCTCTTGAGGCATCGGGGCGTTCTGATAAACGTTTACCGTCAACTGATCTTGCCGAGCTGCAAGCACGAACAAGAAGAGGAGACATAGACGCTATCCATGAAAGGATAAAGAACCTCCCAAAAGTTTAATTTGAGAGGGGGTGAAATAATATGGCATACGGATTAGCAACATGGGTGGATTCTGCTGGCTCTACGGACAGCGATCAAGCAATGCGAGAGGATTTATTGGATATTATTACTGATGTAAGTCCAGACGACAATCCTTTAGCAACTATGCTTGGTAGAGGCACAGCAAAACAAGTTCACCACGAATGGCTAGAAGACTATATTTCTCGTAAAACCAGTCAGTCAACTTCAGTCGAAGGTGCAGCCGCTACTTATAGCGACTTAACTCAACCTGTAAGACGACATAATTGGTGTGAAATTATCGAGCAGACATATAGGGTTTCTGGCACGGAAAGGGACGTTGACCATGCAGGCATGGGCGATCCATTGGATTATCAAGCTAGTAAAGCACTCCGAGAGTGGAAAAATCAGCTTGAGTATGATATTGTTCAGGGAGCCTTAGCCTCTGGTTCGTCTGGTGTTGCAAGAACAATGGCAGGACTTAAGTCCGTCATTACAAGCCACTATACTAATAGGAATTCTGGAAGTTCATTATCTGAAACCGAGTTTAATAACATGGTTAAAGATGTATGGGATGATGTTGGTCATTCAGATGTGTTTGATACAGTTTTGACTACGTTCGGATTGAAGCAAAAGATTTCTACTTTTACAGCTGGCTCGACAAAGTACGTGGATGCTACTGATAAAAGACTTACTAGACCAGTCGAGGTTTACGAGTCTGATGGAGGTGTTCACAAACTTTTTGCTCACAAGGACGTTCCTAGTGCATCAACTACTCCAGGCCCTCAGATAATTGGTATTAAAGAAGACAAGTGGAAGCTTGCTTATTTGAGACCTCCAAAGAGGGAAAGACTTTCTAAAGATGGAGATCGTGAAAATGGTCACATTATTGGCGAGGTTACTTTGGAGTATTTAGCAGAAAGGTCTTCAGCAAGACGTTCTGGCTATGCAACGGGGGGATAATATAATTATTTAAAATAATTGATGCTGCGGGTGGCAGCTGGAGCGGCAATGTAGCTTAGTAATAGGTTACAAGTACCGTACCACCCTTTTAAAAATGAAAGACTTAAAAAAACATCACGATTTAATTTCTGCTTATAAATATGCTCCAGCTGGGGCAGTTAAAACTGTTGACCACTTAATTCACTTCAAAAAAACTAAAGGTATATGGACTGTTATTGCGGAAATTCTAAAAGTATGGACAGCAGAAAGACCTAAGGAGTATAAGTCGTTTATTATTACATTGGAAAAAACAAAAGCTAGTAGAAAAGTAACATCAGTAGGTAGCAAAAGATTTAGAGGTGTTACTAAAAAAGGCGGAAGTTATGGTAGGGCAATGCTTGATTTACCAGTAAGAGTTCATAATATGATTAGGGTATTATATAGTCCTCAAGAGCTAAAAATGGATAAAGAGTTTTTTGAAAAGTTTCTTAAAAAGTTTCCTAAATTTAGAATAGCAAAGGCATTATGAAAATCGCTTTAAACATGATTGTGGCGGGGCATGAAGACCCAAAAATACTTAATAGAGTTTTAAATTCTATTTATGGGCAAGTGGACGGAATGTTTATTACCATTACAACTCCAACTAATAACAACTTAAAAGCAGTGGCTGAAAAATATGGTGCTGTAGTTGATTATGAACCTAAAAAGTTTTTTAAAATTATTAAAAAGAAACATATTAAGTGGTTAAAAAAGTTTGGTTTAAATCCAGAGATAGAAGTTGGTGACAAAATCTTCTTATTTGATAAAGCGAGAAATCATAATTTAGCTCAAACACCAAAGGAATTTGAATGGATGATATGGTTAGATGTTGATGATATTTTCAGAGGTAATAGGTTAAGGGAAATTATTAAATGGGCAGAAGCAAATAAATTAGATAGTGTTTTCATGAATTACATTTATCAGGCGGAGATTGTTAATAACAAAGTTAGAAATATTTTGATTGAACATTTGAGAGAAAGGATAATTAGAAATACGGGCGTTCATAAGTGGATAGCTTGTATTCATGAAACCTTAATCGAACAAAAACCTACAAAGAAAGGGGAAAATGATTGGTGTGATGTTCTTCATTTATCTAATTCAAAAAGGTCAAAAAAGGCATTATTAAGAAATATTAAAAACTTGGAGTTAAGTCTTTATGAAACAAAAGGCAAAGACCCTCGTCCTATTTATTATTTAGGTAAAGCTCATTTTGACGTTTGGTTGACTACTAAGAATAAGGAGTTTTTAAAATCAGCTAAAACATTGTTTTTGGCTTATGTAAGTGGCGAGAATCAGTCGGGATGGGCAGAAGAACGGGCACAATGCTGGGAATATTTAGTAGAGATTTATCGTGCTTTTGGAGAAACAAACAATGCTATAAAATGCGGTCATAATTCTTTAATAGAGGATGACAGGTTTCCTGGTGCTTATCTTAATCTAGCTATGTCTTATCTGGTTAAAAAGGAATGGGAAAGAGCATTACACTGGGTTAAATTAGCTTCTAAAATCAAAAGTCCCCGTTCAACGTTAGTAAGTAATCCCCGTGATTTAATGGCAAGAGCTTTAGAGATTATTTTTCATGCTTCTATTCACACTGGTAAAATTGATGAGGCGTGGGCGGCTTCTCAAAAACTTAAAGAGCTTTTACCTAATAATAAATCTATGGCTGAGAGAGTAAAGTTTACTAACAATTTGGTTCTTCAAAAGAAGTTAACTAAAAGTGTAATAAGTTTATCTCAACATTTAGAACAATCAGGACAAAAGGAGAAACTAAAACCATTATTGCTTTCATTGCCTAATTTAATTGTTAA
>JGI10211J14876_10000834_pt1 | contig 13343 bp, 11 predicted proteins | sample Etolagsediment_FD_14876 | JGI IMG/M metagenome (IMG submission 14876)
ACAAAGCCGAGAACCGTTAGGGTTAATTAAATCGGCAATCCATCCTTGTCGCATTTTAAAAGTGCAGGAATTATATCTGGGTTATAATATTGCTCTGTTCCACAAAAAGAACACCTATAATCGTACACAAATTGGTTTGTTTTCGAAACATATCTTTCTCTTAAAAAAGATTGACTATGAACCAATTCATTTCCACATCTGCAATAACATAATGTATTCCATTTTCCGTCTATATCATGTATAATCTCACCTTTTTTAAAGTGTCTAATATCATGCCAAATGCCATTACTTCTATAAAATGTTCTTTTATTAAACAATCCCCTAAACCATCTTTTTTGTATCAAAATACTATTCATAAAATAATAATTAACTCACCCTAACAATGTTTATTAAGACCGTTATTTAAATCCTTTTAGTGTACAATCTTCACAAAGTCCATCACTCCATTCAACAGTATCTTTGCCACAATCACTGCAAATAAACTGTTCGCTTCCAAAAAGAGCATCTTTGTATATATCTTTAATTTCTGCTATGTTCTGCTCCATTTCATCCTTGATTTTTTTAGAGTACTTCTTATATAAATATTCCAAATCTTCTTCATCCAATCTAAATAAGTTTTGTCTCTTTGTCCACTTCATATTACACCAACTAATGTGCATATTTAGGTTGAAATTAATTCCGCTTCTATTATCACTAAAAAAATCCAATTTGTTCTTTTTAATGTTTTTATCGTTTTTTAGCTTCTCTTTGTATATGATGCAAAAGTCTCTTATTCCTGTTTTCATTATTAATTTTTTAATTTGTAAAATTAATATATTCTTTTTTAAAAAACAATGATATTTGTCATACTTTGAAAAATATAAAAAATATTATTTAAAATATTTTGATAATTAATAAAAAAGTATTATATTTGTATTTTTAATTATAATTAGTCTAAATTAATATATATATGACAAACACCAACAGTAATGAATATTTACAATTTATTCATAATATTTATCTTAATGGTGGTTATGTATCAAAGAGAGATTTATTTAGGTTAAAAAAAAGCGGTTTAATAAATGACAATAAAGACGAGGGCGAAAAAGAAATTAACCCTATTACAAAATCTGATATAGATAATTTCAATGAAGACCTTAATAAGAATAAAAAAGAAAGACAAAAAGAGAAATATAAGTTTGCTCAAAAGGTTGATATATCAGACAAAAATCAAATAACAAAAAGTGATTGGTTGCCAAACGATATTGTTAAACACAGCAAGGAATTTGTTATGTGGATTAATAGTATTAATGATTGTTTCGCAAAACAAATAAAGTATGAAAAGTTTGAGTTATACTGCAAACAAGCAGAGCAATGGTTTGAAAATTCCACAAATATAACGGATTGTGAAAACAGGAATGAACAAATGGATTTTATATTCAAGGAATCTGAAAGATGTGAACAAAACACTTTATACGGTGCTTTAAAATATGCTTATTTATCAGAGGCATATATGTATGACGGTAAAAGAAAATATGTTGCAGGCGATGATTACAAACATCATAAAATATTATTTTACTTATTTGATTGTGGTTATTCAACAATAATAGGCAAGCCAAGACAAATAGGTGCAACAAGTGCATTTGGTATAGCTGCTGTAATGAAAACCATATTCAATAAAAACCATTATATAAAATTTATAACTGAAAACAAAAAGACAGGCGAAGAAATATTTAATGATAAAATAAAATTTGTTTTTTCATGTCTTGAAGATTGGTTAAAACCAACAGTATTAAATGACAGGGATAATTTATTCAAGATTGGAAAGAAGGAAAAAAAGGGAACAATAACAGGCGTTAATTCAAGAATAGAAGTAGTTAATCCTGAAATAACAGCAATAAACGGTGGTAGTCCAAACATAGTATTTATTGATGAGATTGGCTCTATTAACATACTTATAGAAATGGTAAACGAGGGTTTGCCTGCTATATTATGGAAAAACCCGGAAACAGGAAAACTTGAATTAAGAAGACAGCTTGCTTTGTGGGGTACTGGAACGGCTAAAAGTGGTGGTGGTGCATTTGAGGAACTATGGAATAAGATAATGGGTCTTTGGCAAATTGGAAAATACGATGTTGGTATAATTCCTATATTCTTTGATTGGACGACAAGATGTACTCCACAGGAATATGAAGAACAGAAAATAAAGTATTATGGCAAAACATCAAAGTCTAATTCAACAACAACATCAAGGAGCATACAGCAATTTCATCAACACTATCCTTCTACACCGGACGACATGTTTGTTACAACAGCACAAACACTTGTTTCAAGAGAATTTATAAATACCAATATTAGCAGAATAAGAAATTCAAGTGATAAATTTAAATGTCAGCACGGATATTTTGAACCCATATTTGATTTTAATAGTCCTGAAAATGAAAGGAGTGATGTTCCTTATAAAATAATTGGAGCAGAGTGGATACCAACAGATGATTTTGACCCACGTATAACAGCCACAATATTCCAACATCCTAAAAAGGATTGGATGTATAGATATTATCAAGGAACAGACCCTATTGCATCTGACACAGGTGCTTCAAAAATGGCAAGTGCTATATGGGATAAACAATACAATACAGTATCAGCAATAGTCAATTTACGAGAACAACATAATCCAAAGTATTGTTATCTACAATGTATGTTACTTGGCTTGTATTATGATACAAACAAAACTACGGATGTTAAAGAATTGCTTGAAGCAAACATTGGTCTTGCTTATGCTAATTACAAGGAATTAAAGGGTTATTGGCACAGCATGTTAGTTAATTCCGAACTACCTCCGAGCTTACAAAGTGGTAATGGTTCTTCCGTTGGTGTTGACAATAAAGGAACAAGAAACAGAGTAATAATAAACTACATGACAGAATTGTTCACATCCTTTGGTGAGAGGATATATATTGACACCCCTTTTGAACAATTAAAGACTTTTGTGTGTAATATAACAAGAAGCGGAAATGAAACATGGGGAAGTTTGGATAAGAAATTTTACGATGATGATGTTTTGTTTGCTGTAACTTATGCTTACATATCAGCTATAAGCAAAATAACATTATTACCTATAGAAAAATCAAAAGATATTATAAAAAATAAATATAGTTACGAATTAAAATATGATAAAAATTGGAATCTAACAAGAGCAATGGTTTCGGCGAGGGTTTAGAAATTTTCCAACCAATAGGAAAAAGGGATTTAAGAAGTTCATATCCCGAACTAAACGAGTATGATGAATTTAAAGACTTGCATCATGCTGATTTGTTATTTGTTTGGCGTTATGTAATATCATATTCTGGGATATTGGATGATAAAAAAAGGGTAGATATGGCTATTAGAAGTTCATATCTAAAAAAAGAATTAAGCGAAGATAAGGAAAAGAAATTACTAAGTTTAAATTTTCCTGATGAGATACGTTTTGCCATAAACAGAATGAACAATTTTGAACCTTCGATAAGGTTAATGGCAAGATATATAACAGAAACAACATTTATATCATATCAAAAAATATTAAACATTGTATCGGGAGAAGATATAAAGGTTGCTTTTACAGGCGAAGACGGAACAATAGATTGGGCAAAAATATCTCAATACGTAAATGCAACAGTAAAAATGAATGAGTCTTTGCCGTCTTTAATTAAATCTATAGAAGCCGGTTATGGATTCAAAAAGAGTGATAAAAAATCTACTTTAGTTAAAGCTGGAGGGAACATAGAAGATTGGCATAATTTTAAAAACACTAAATAATGTTTGGGTTAAATGGACTAATAATGGGAGTTGAAAGACCTGATAGGTTTGAAAACAATTTAAAAAAAGACGAAAATTATCATCTTAATTTTGGTAGATACTGTATTGGTAGTGGTTGGGATTCTGTTCATGATTATTGGCGTAAACAAATATATATAAACACTAATTTTTGGAACGGCAATCAGTGGATATTAGAAGAAGATTTAGAAGCGTTTTTAAAAGATGATACAGGGCAGATAAGAAATAGGGTTAAATATATAAGAAACTTTATGCGTGCAAACGTAAATCAATTCAGGGGTAATGCAGAAGAAATGGATTTGACAATAAAGGCAAAAAGTTTATCTTATAAATCTATAAACAGAAGAGAAGAAAAGTTGAGTGAGTTACTATTTTTTACTGAGTTATCAAAAAGTGTTGGTGGTGGATATAAGGATTTTTTACAAAAGAAAATGCCTATTGGTGAAAACGAACAAGAGACAATAGAGATATTTGAAAACACATGGGTTGATGAATTTGAAAACAATATAAACAAATTATTATTTTATATATCCGACAAGGAAAATTTCAATGATAGAAAATCGGAATTAGCACTTGATATATGTTTATCAGGATTGGGTGTTTTAAAATACGATGTATATAATGGTGATTTTATAATAAAAAGGATACGACCAGAAAATTATCTATTTGATAGAACAGCATTAAATTTTGATTTAACTGATAGTGAATTTATGGGACACTATATAGAAATGTTACCTTCTGAAATATTTGAAAAATATCAGATTGAGGACAAAAATCAAAAAAAGATTATAGAGAACTACAAGGATGACACATTAAGAATACATAACACACATAATGCAAATTATTTTAATAAAGGCAAAGTCCCTGTATTTTATATTTATTGGAAGGATTTTGACAAGCAAGAATTTGGTTATGTAAGAGATGAATATGGTTATCCTTATTTAACAAAAATAAATTTTATATTTGAGGGAGATGACAAGCCGAGATATACAGACAAAGATTTAATTCCTGTAAAAGAATTAACTGTTGGTCAAAAAAACATCACAAGAGGAAGCAATAAAAAATCTTTATATATAGACCTTATAAGATATATAGAATTTATCCCATCGGAAATATTGCATGGTGGTAGTTCAGGAGAAAAGAACAGGGGTAGTGATATTGTTTTAAGCTATGGTATAATGAAATATCAGGATACTGAAAATTATCGTATATCAAATGTTAAATTTCCATATAAAACTTATTGCTGGGAGTATAATGAAGGAGTTGTTTACACTCCTTTTACAGAGTTAATAAATCCACAAAGAATGGTAAACAGACTTGGCTCTGTTATGGAAAACATTATAAATAATTCAAAACCACCAACAATAGCTTATGATAAAGATTTGACTGACAATCAAGATGACCCAAATGAAATGTTAAGAAATTTATATCAGGGTAAACCATTAGCATTATCTACACGTGGGCGTGGTATTCATAATGCGATAACAAATGTAGCAGGTTCATTAGACAGTACTGTTAATGTATATCAGGGATTAATAGAAGCATCGAAGTTAGACATGGATAGGATAATAGGTGTTAATGAGGCATTGAGGGGTGAGTCTGCAGGTAGTGAGCAGCTTGTTGGTGTAACTCAATTACAGATACAGAAAGGCACATTAATGCAAGCACCTTTTTACAAGGCAATAGAAAGGATATTTTTACAAATATATCAAAGTATTGCAGACGTTGGAAAAAGAGTTTTAATAGACAATCCAAGACAATTATCAATAATAGCAGGCGATAGCGGGGCACAGGTATTAAATCTTTCGGAAGATTATAAGACAGAAGATTTTAGGGTCTTTATAGAAAGACAACCTTCGCAACAACAACAGATAATTTACGGAAATGTAGAATTAACCAATTTACTTCAACTTGGATTAATAGATGATATAACTTACGCAGACCTGTATAATAGAAGCACTCCTGATGATATAAGCAAGGCGATACGTAAATACACTAAAAGTAAAAATATTGTTGCTAAACAAATGGCAGAAAAACAAAGGCAAGAAGCTGAAAGACAAGAAGCTATGAGTTTGGAAATGATACAGCAAGAACAACAGAATAAAGAAAGGGAACATGTAGAAAAACTTGCAGAAAATGAAAAAGAAAGAATAAACAGAGAACAAGTTGCAAGAATTAAGGCAGCAGGTTTTGGTAGAAAAAATGTTTAATTTGTTTATTTGAAAAATTTTATATATATTTGTAATATTAATTAAGTCTAAATAAAAAAAATTATTATGATAGAAGAAAAAAACATAAAAGAAGAAAATGTTCAAGCAGAAGAAATACCACAGGAAAACCTAAAAGCAGAAAGCAATCCTACGGATAATGTTCCCAAGCAAGAACAACCTGACAATATTGACAGTAATGAATATATGCAGATAGGTGATGATAGATTAAACCTAAACAACATAGATTCTGAAACAAAAAAAGTGTTGAGCGCTATTGATGCCGTAAGGGTATCCGGCAGGGATGATGAGGGTGTTATAAAAAGAAAAATAGAAGTATTAAGAAAAGCCGGATATAATATAGGCAAAGCAGAAGCACAGTCTTTGGATAAAGAAACGATAAAAGAAACACAAACTAAAGATTTAAAAAATGAAGATATTGATAATTCTTTAAAAAACAAAAACATTGAGAACAAGACAAAAGAAGAAGAAGAGTCTCATTTTTTATTAAATCCCAAAGAAGAAAAAGTTAATATAGAAATAAAAACTATAGATGATTTAATAAATGCAACAAAAAAATTAGCAGACATAGATGTTGATAACATAGAACAGTTTGCAGAAATAATAGTTGATTACTCTAAACTAAGAGAGGAAAACAAAAAATATAACAGTAACGACTATAAGGGTAATATTATAAATGAATTTATGGATGTATTACCTGATGAGTTATTTGGATTAATACAAACATGGTCTAATAATGGTGAATTAGACGGCGATTATCGAAACGAGATGAAGAAGATTGTTGATACTTATGTTGATTATACCAAAGAATTTTCAGACTATCCAAAGCAAGATATGTTAAATCTTTATTTTCCCGGAAAGTTCTCCGCAAAAGATATGGAAGACTACCGTGATGAAGATTCTGACAATCATGAAGCAATCAAGCGTAGTGTTGATTTAGCTTTAGATGTTGCAAAAGAAAAGCATGAAAAGAACAGGGATATAAAAAACAAGAACATGGAATCTTATAAAGAGAAATACAACAAAATGTTATCAGAGCAACAATCTAAATTTGACCAATCGGTAGAATCGGCTATAAGCTATTTAGATAAAAACGGTAAGGATTTTCCTTCCACACAAAAAAGTGAAATTATCAATGCTGTAAAAAACAATCACTCCTTTATTTTGGATATGTATTTTAATCCTGATGGTAGTTTGAAAGAGGATTCATTAATAAATCTAATCTATGCAAAACATGGAAAAGAAGCTATTGATGTAGCAAAAAAACTTATTGCTAAAAAAGTTGAGCAAAAAGTCAACACAGACATTCTCACAAGGGGCAATGATGCTCCACCGACACCAAGAGGTAGTCAATCTTATTCGGGATTAGACGGCAAGCAGGCGAAGGAATATGTTGATGGTTTTTTTGGCAGTGCTAATAAACAAACATTTTAAAATTAAAAAAATTACAAAAACTTAAAAATTTAAAACTATGGCAGAACTTTATGTATCAAAACCGACACCCAGCATAGAATTACCTGGGAACGCAACAGCCCCTTTTGGGCTCGCAAGTCTTAACGCACCTGGGAGTAATTTTGCTTCCACGTATGGTTATTCAACAAGCAAACTTATTGCAGACGAAATTCTATATAGAATTATAGACACTGCGCCAGAGCAATATAATGCTTTAAAAGTATTATTTAGTAAATCACCCGAAGGACATGGCAGTGATGAAGTTATATGGTTTGAGCACCCATGGGGCAGACCCTTAATTGAAGCTAATGCATGGAACCACAACACAGGGGTTATAACACTTACTGGAACTTATAATACAGTACAAGAACTCCCAGCAGTAAAAGGCGATGTAATAAAAACAGTAGGCGAAACTCCTCTTTTAGTTACAGCACAAACATTAGCGGCTGGCATTGCTGACAGTTCAACACTTACAGTGATTTCACAAACAGGTGGTTCATTAACAGCAGGTCTCATAAGTTCGGGAGATTATCTTGCATTACAAGGTCCAATAATTGCCGATGGCATGAATGATTTTTATCATTATGATAGAATTAATCCTGATGAAAAATACAATTATATTCAGAGATTTCAGAGAAACATTAGATTTTCAACATGGGAACTTGCTAAATATAAATCAAAAGGATTAACTGATTTTCTTGAATTTAACAAGAAAGAAAGTCTTCGTCAGTTAAGAACAGATATGTTTTCATTTGCAATGAATGGAACAAGGGGTGAATTTCTTATACCTGGTTCAGTTAGCGGAAATTATTCAGCCAAATGTACAGAAGGATATTTCCAAACAATGAGTAGAGCTGGTTCGTTAAATGCAACAGTATCATTATCGGGATTACCTACAGCGTTTGAATACCTTGCACATGCTTCTAACTATAAGAGAGAAGGTGGAACGAGATTTGTTTACGCAACAGATGCTAATTTATTTCAGCTTTCAAAAGCATACAAGGATGAAAAAACAAGATACACTCCTGAAAGCAAGTTAGCTGATTTGAATTTGGAACAGATTGTTCTTGGAACAGCAAGATTCGTGTTAGTTCCTTGCGAATTATTTAAAGAAGAATCAGTATTTCCGACAACTTGGGCTGACAGATTTTTAGTAATTGACCAAGAGATGGTTACTCCTATTATATTCAATCAGTTTCCTATGATGGATGGTGGAGAAACTATTAACAAGCAAAGAGGCAGTAGAGAAGATTTCACAGATTGGTGGATACAAGCACAGTTAGGTGTAAAATTTGCTAATCCATTAGGAAGTTTCTATATTGATATAGCATAATTTATTTAAAAGGGTTTCTGTATTATTGTGATACAGGAACTCTTTTTATTATTTTATTAGAAATAAAAATTTATTATTAATTAAAAAAAATTAAGAACATGGAAGAAAAGATAAATAAAAGTCCTGTAAACAAACGCAGGGGTTGGAACAAAATGAGAGAATACATTGACGATGAGGGCAGTGTGTTTAACTTTGGTGTTTTCAATGAAGAAGAAACTAACAAAAAGAAAGACGAGTATTTAACAAAAAAAATAAAAGAAAACCCTTTATCAGAGCAAGATGAGTTGGATTTAAAAAACCAAATTAAGAGGCAGAATGAAGCCATTAAAATATTAATGGAAAAGATTAGCAGTATTGAGGCAGGGAAACAGAGCGATGGTGTTGATTATTCAAAGATAACCGAAGCATTTGTTGCGGCACAATCAAGGAAAGGGTTAACTGAGACAGTATATGATACAGGCAAATTACCTAATGAAGATATTTTGCAGGAAGAAGTTAATTTTACATCTTATGGTTACGGGAGATTATTCATTGACAAAAGAAACAGTAATGGACTATTAGAAAAAACTCCTGGTGGAAAAAAAATATTTTTTAAAAACATAGGTCATAAAGTTACAGGATATGGTAAGGACAGGAACAGGAACTACGTATGTGGATACAAGACAAGATTTAAAAGTGAGGTTGATTGGTTTAGAACACACCCGGAATATGGTCTAACTATATTTGAAGATGTTGGTAAAGCAATAAACACAGATGTAGTCTTTATGAAGATTGCTGCTGAGGAATTAAAAAAGGTTGCTGTTTTAGACAAGAACATGATTGTTAACAATGCCAAAGCATACAATATAGAGCTTGGTGGAACATTGGAGGATATAAAAAACCAAATAGCTTTTGCGAGAGCAAAAAAACGTATTGAGGAAATAAAAATAAAATCCGAAGAAATATTAAAAAAGAATGAAGAAATAAAAGTTTTTGGATAAAAGATTATGGCAATAGCAGTACAGACTATAGTTGACAGATGTAATTCTGCACTTGATGCAGAGGGCAGTGATAGATATTCATGGGATAGGGATTTCATTCATGCTGTAAGATATGCAAATGAGTGGCTTGTATCTTTATTTAACAGTGTATTTTCTGCAAAAAAATTAAGTGAAGAGGTGTTAAAAGATTTGATACGAGCAAGAGTATTTCAGGCGAGTACACATTCGAGGATAGCTTTTGATTCCACTATAATTGGAGACAGTCTATGGTCTTTACTTGCTATATATCCTAAGATAACAACCATACCGACAAGTCCAACAATACCAACAGCGACAGACGAGAGTGTTTATAGAACAGATGTATCAATAGGACAAACAGGTGGTAAGTCTGCAAAGAGATTAACGTGGGAGGAGTGGGCAGAGAAGGACAGGAGTTTTTTTATTTCAGGAAACATTAACAATTCCACAAACACAGAATTTGTTGAGTATGCATATATTAATTTTAGTGATTATAGTGGTGGTGGTGGATACAGTTTAGTGAACAATAATTTTGAGGTTGAGATAGCACCGTCTGTTTCCGGCGAACTTGTTGGTATGGTTTATTTAAAATATCCTACAGCACCTACATTAATTACTGACAATATAGAGTTTCCTGAATCCTTGACTGCTTTTGTTGTAGATGTTGTGTTAAACTTTATAACCTACAAACAGGGTGATGCAACTAACTTGTATGGATTGACAGAAAGGAGTAAGTCTGAATTAATAAATTTATTAACATAACATTATGGCTTCATACACAACTATAAGAAAAATAACAAGTGATTTACATAAGTCATTAAGACAGACGTTTGATGATGCGGATATATCATTTGGGCAGGTTGCTCATTGGGTTCAGTTTTTTGTAAACAAATTTCAGTCATTAAAAATACAGACATTTGATAGTGGGTTATATTTATCTATATACACAAATATTCCTATATTAACAGCAACAACAAGTACCAATCCCAATTTAATAAATGGGAGGAAATATATATCCTTACCTTCGGCAACACATGATTTAGATAATGATGGTGGTATAAAATATATATCATACACAGATTTTGATGATTCATGTCATCCTTCTTTTGCGGGAGTGAGATTTACAAGAACATCAACAACAAAGGCAAAAAGATTATATTATAATCCTTACGAAAAGCCAAGTCCATCAAATCCGTATTATTACAGGGTTCGTGATTATGTTTATCTACTTGGTATAGAAAATATATCTGTAAGATATTTGGAATTAGGTTTATACACTATATTTGACCCGTTTAGCGAAACAAGTCTTGACGTTCCATTATATTTAGATGAGGGTTTGTTGGCTGATGTTTATAAGAATGTATTTGAATTAGGAAGGTTTGTAATGCTTATACCTTCTGAAGTAATAAATGAGGGTGCAGATTCGTCTAATCCCCAAACTTCATTAAAACAAAGAGTTATAGGAATTAATTCCGAAAGTCCGGTACAGCAACAAGAAGAATAACAAACTAATAATAAAAGAATATGAATTTTAGTCCACAGTCAGCGATAACGATAGAAAATATATTAAGTGATATATTATTAGAGGTTGAAGACGAAGACCACAAATTGTTTACACCCGGATATTATGTTCATTTAGTTCAGAGTGCTTTAGAGGAATTAAGTATAGATTCGTTTCTTCTAACATATTGGCAAGACTTTGATTTTCCCTCCGAGACATTATCACTTGAAATGCCCAAGGGTGCTTTTAATATAAAGCAGGTTTATGTATTTAATGGTGATGATTGTGTTGTTAGTGATATGAGAGAGGTTCACTACAAGCGATTGTATAATACAAAAGGCAATGGTTATGGTTATACGACAAAAAACAAGACTAATATTGATGATTATTTTATGGCAGGTTATAGTAGTAGTGAATCTATTTTGTTTTTCAATTTACAAAACGGAAACATATCATTTAGTAGTTCGTGTTCTGAATATGATAATGTAAGATTAGTATATAATGGTGTTCAGACAAACATTGGTGATGTTCCTATCATACCCTTACCATTTAGACAGGTAGTAATAGATTGGGTTGTTGAAAAGATATTCAGGCGATTGAAAGCTAAAGACCCAAGAAAATACAGACCATTATGGAGTGATATAAATAGTGTTTTATATAGACCATTTGACGGGAGTTGGGATAAGGCGTTAAAAAGAGCAAGGACACTTGACAGTAAAGTCAAAGAAGATTATTTTGAATATTTTTCTAAAATGAATTATTAATGGCAGAGCAACAAAAATTAGATATTCATGGGTATTATGGTGGTGCTGATACTGATTCTAATCCCGAATTTATAGACACAAAAAAGGGCAAATATTATAATGCAAAAAATCTAAGACTTGCCTCTATTGACGGCAATAATAATATATTAAAAAAAATAAAAGGTTCATCAACGGCTTTTGGTTTTGGTAATTTCAATATCATTCCTTTCGGTGCTATAGGTATGCAAGCCCATGTATGTATATTAGCATGTGAGATAAAAAATCATATTGTTGCTTTTTGGGCTCCCGGTAGTGGTAGTTCTGACACAACAAGCTACATAACCATAAACAACAATATTGTATGTAAAACCAGCTCTACAATAAATGGTAGTGATGATTTAGCTTTTAGTGAAAATTATCCTATGCAATATGATACAAACGAGAGCTGTGTTGGTGGTGAAATATTTGTTACAGACAACAACAACCCGCCGATGATATTTAACATACAAGACATGATAGATAGTTTTGATGCTGGTAGTTTAAAATATTATGATGAATTTAATATATCTTTATATAGACTAAGTTTAAATAAGCAATTAGATGTTCCTGTATTTGTTGAATATGTTTCAAAAAGTATAAATGGTCTTGGTTGTGGTATGTATAGTTATGCAATAAGATATGTTGATGCTTCAGGAAACAGGACACAATGGTCGCCAGGTACCCCGCTAATACCTGTTGCTGCTAATTATTCTTCTGACAGTGCTTTATATCCTTATTCAAAAACTTATGGTGGCAGTTTGAGTGGTGATGTTGTAATGGCAAGTCCGTATGGTATAAAGATAAGATTTCGTGTAACTAATATAAGTAATTATTCTTATATAGAGATAAGGAGGATTGTTTGGTCTGGCAATGTTGGATTGGGATATACTCCAACTGCTGATGTATATCAGTATCCTTATAATTTAAGTAATAATGAAGTTTCTATTCAGGAATTTACAGATGATGATACTATTGCATGGGGAACAGCTGTAGAAGAAGAAGAACAGCAGATTATTGCATTTATAAACAAAGCTAAATCTATCAGATATTACCAAAACAGATTAGTATTAGGGAACATATCGTATCCCTCAAAAGATATAGAGGATAATTATGATATAAGATTTAAGAAAAGAAACGGCGAGACAGGTTATTGCTGTATGCACAGAATGGGTAAAGCNGGACACTCAGACCCGTATAATGCNACATATTATAAAAGCTATATGAGTAGAGAAAAGTATAGTTTTGGATTAA
>JGI10211J14876_10000835_pt1 | contig 13337 bp, 19 predicted proteins | sample Etolagsediment_FD_14876 | JGI IMG/M metagenome (IMG submission 14876)
TCAACTGATAAATCAGTATCAACTTTGGCCTATATACAACAGGCTGGAAAAGATAAAAAGTTATCAGCTGGAGACAGTATCAGAGCAACTGAGTTACTGCTAAAGTTAGAAGGGAAACTAGTTGACCGTAAACAAGTAAGTAAGTTAAATATAAACATAGAAACAGCTGACAAAGTAAAACTGTTAAAGTTAAAAGAAAAGTATAATAAGCTACTAAACACTAAATAACAAGCCCCGTACACCCAAATTTGAGCGGTAAACCCACGTATTATCACCACACAAATGCGCTACATATTTTCCAGAATCACTATCCTATAATATTATAGCTATAGTAAAGTAGATTAAAAGGATACCTAGTAACAAAGTAACTAGTTGAACTGTAAAGATGAAAAAGAAAAGTTTGATATTCATAGTTTTATTTAATTGTTAATTTCACCCCCCTTTGGGGGGTTTACCGCCCTCTGGGCGGTCGTAGTCTTACAGACTTTATTTTATTTGCTGTCTTAAAGATTGAGTTAATCTTATAAGGTTTAAAAATCCCCCTTCCGTGTAACGGTAGTGTTTTATTTAAGAAAGCGTGCTGAAATCTCCGCAGGTCATTGTGCCCAGGTCTGCCTTTACCACTTCTTCTGCGGCTACTATCTCCTTCTGGTGGACTTGATATTATCTCACCTCCAGGGTTCAGTACGGTTTTTGTCATCTGGGTAGCACCCTGACGGTTGGGTTGCGTGTCCTCTCATCAGGCTCCGCTACTTTCTTAAATCTCTTGGAAGCCAGTTACTACTTATAGCATCGGCTTGGTAGGCTGGCTGTCTAAATATTCTTTCTTTAACTTGTAAGATTCTTTATCAAAAATAGCGACGTTCCATTGGTTGGCGGATTTGTTAAATTGACGGACTAAATAAAAACCATTAACTTCTTTTTCTTCATAACAGTCTGGTTTATCAAAGAAGGTGAGTAAAAATTGTTGGCGGGTTTGTTTGCGTTGTTGTTTTGTTTTCATTCTTGATTGACAATTTCTAATTGTTCTTGTTCTTCTTGGTATTGTTTTATTCGGCGAACCTTAAATTGAGCAAACACAGAAGGAGCGTTCTGTTTTAGGAGTGTTCTATATTTTCTTAGTTGTTGTTTTGTTTGTTCTTGCATAAAAAAACGGCCTCTCTACGCTGGGTGCAAACCTGGGCTTGGAGTCCCGAAACCCAGCGTAAAAAGACCGTACGTCCAAGTTCGGTTTGCTTAACTAGGGCACTACTAAATATACTAAACTATTGTCTTTTATTTGTCAAGTCCTTATGATATATTGATTCCAAATGAAAAAGGGATTGACCAAATTAGAATTAGAAAAAAAAAGAAAGAAAGAGCTTGCAGAGGCTCAGGAAATTATTGAGGCCACTGGTCAGGAGTCTGAGAGCAAGGCCAGAAAATGGGTCAGGGAAGTTGCCAAAGAAGAGGAAAAAAAGCAAAAGAAACAGAAAGATTTAGTTTTAGAACAGTTAGATTTATCCAAGAAAAAAGATTTATCCTACAAACAACACTTACTAAGAATTCTTCACGAGTTAGTTAAACAGGCGGAGTTACCCAAGACTTACTCCTGGGGTGTCTGGTATGACGGCAAAGGAATTATGTTAGCGATTAAGACCCCTGATAACAACTACCACCGCAGGGCGTTTCGGATTAGCTACTCCCCCAAACACGACCTTAATGTCTGTTTTCTTTATTCTTATTGGGCAGAAAAAGTTAAAAAAGATTATGAAGAAAAATGTCTACAGAAATCGATATTGAAGCCTTGAGAGAGGCGGTTAAAGTTGACCAGCAATTAGTTAAACACAAGTGGCTAGGTTCTTTATATGACTTTAATACTCAATGTCTGCAGATTCANGAAGGTAAAGACCGTGTTAAGTTAAATACCTTTCATAAAGAGTTGTGTGAGTTTGTGGACAAAAACCCCCATAAACAGAAATTATTACTGGTTCCCAGAGGTCACCTTAAGTCAACGATTGTTACCATAGGCAAAACTCTACAATGGATAGCTGAGGACCCCAGCGTAAGAATTTTAATCAGTAACGCCACCTATCAGATGGCAACTTCATTTCTTAATGTCATTAAACGACATCTAACCACTAACAGAGAGTTTATAGAAATCTTTGGGAACTTAGCTAAAGACCCAGAGAAGTGGAGTGAAAATATTATTACCTTAAAGTCGGCTAAGGCGGTTGGTGGTGAAAAGGAAAACACTGTTACCTGTTTTGGTATGGGTGGGAACTTGGTTTCCCAGCACTATGACAAGATTATTTTAGACGATGTTGTTAATGAGGACACGGTTAATACCCGTGACCAGATAGAGAAAACAATTCAGTTTTACAGACTCTGCCAGCCGTTATTAGAAAAGGGCGGTGAAATGATTATTATCGGCACTCGTTGGCACGAGAGCGACCTTTACGGTTGGATTATGGACAAAGAGAACGGAGCTATTCAGGACTTTGATGTCTTTGAACGTAGGGCAATTACCAACGAGTTGTGGAACGAGAGCACTAATAGTTTTGTTAAGGGCACGGTATTATGGCCCGAAAAGTATGACTTAAAGGAAATGTCTAAAATTAGACGTAAGACTGGTCCTTGGGTTTTTTCCAGTCAGTATTTTAATGACCCAGTGCCGCCAGACAATGCTCCGTTTCGCAGAGAGTGGTTTTCATATTATGAGGTGGCTGACCTTAAAGGGCTGGAGTTAAACAAATACTTATTAGTTGACCCTGCTATTTCTGAGGAAAAACGGGCGGACTACACCGCCATGGTCATGGTTGGGATTGACCGCTACGCCAATATTTATGTCTTAGACCTGGTCAGAGACCATTTTCCTGTTGACGGGATTATTAACGCCGTTTTCCATCAGTTTGAACGCTGGCATCCTCAGGCTATCGGGGTTGAGGATGTGGCTTACCAGAAGGCGTTAAGGTACTCATTGTCTCAAGAGGAACAAAAGAGAAAGAAGTTTCTTAATGTAATTGAATTAAAACCTAACGCCCGTAGTAAAGACCAACGGATTAAAGGTCTTCAACCACAGTACGCCAATGGCAAGGTCTTGCATAATCGTGATTTAGTTTATAATATTTATTTAGAGGATGAATTGTTGCGTTATCCGAGAGGAAAACACGACGATTTGATAGACGCTCTGGCTTACGCTTTGGATGTTATTCATCCACCAGTTAAAAGAATAAGCCGACAGCGGAATCATAAATACCTATATACTTAAAAATGGCTAAACAAAAAAAAGAAGCAAAAATAAGACAATACTACAAACCTTCTGATAAAGAAGAAGAACTCTTGCAAATGGTCTATGACCGTTATCGTGGTATGAAAGATAACCCCGCTAGAACCGCTGCGGTTTCTGAGTGGGATAATGGTGAAAAAGCCTGGGACCAGGCTCAAGAGGAAGACAAAGAGGTTTTAGAGGATTGGCAGGCCGACTACTATGTGCCAATGACAACCTCAATTGTTGAGTCAATTCTGTCTGAAATGGTTGACCAGTCCCCCAGACCGATTATTATGCCACGAGCCAGTGAGGACAAACCCAAAGCAACAGTGATGAAACACGTCTTTGAGTACACTTGGGATGTAGCTAATGGCGACGAGGAGTTGGAAAATGTCTTAAAAGATTGTCTTATTTATGGTCAGGGTTTTGCTCAGGAATATTTCTGGAAAGACCGTCGGATGATTAAGACAGTTTTAGAAAGCGGGAAAAACAAGAAAGGTCAAAAGATTGATAAATACCACGAGACTGAGGAGTTTGATTATGACGACTGTTATATGGAGTCGGTTTCACCTTATGAGTTATATTTTGATGAGGTTGCCCGCTCTATTAACCGTGGACCGTATAAAGCACGAGATGCTATCCGTCGGTATGTAATGAAATTGGACTCTTTCAAACAAGCGTTCTCTGGAGATGTTTGGGACCCTCTAAATAACGCTAGATTTGTAAGAGCTGGTGGCGACACTAATTGGTACAGTTATTACAAACCGCCCGAAGATGTTGATAAAAGTAAAGAGGTTGAAGTTCTCTGGTACTGGTCACGCTCACCTGAGGATTGGCTGATTATTGTTGCTAACGATGTTTTAGTTAAGGCAGGTCCTAATCCGTATAAACATAAACAACTACCGTTTGGGATGACAATAGACATTAAACGACCTCATAAGTTTTATCACAAAGGTGAACCGAAACTTTTAGAAGCTATCCAAAAAGAGGTTAATGTGATGCGACGGATGTTGACTGACCGCAATCACTTGGATATTGATAAGATGTGGTTAATTGGACGTAATGAAACTTATAACGAGGAAGATACTATTGCCAGACCTCATGGAACTATCCGAGTTGATGACCCGTCGAGTTATAAACCAATTGAGTATAACGATGTTGGTCAAAGCTACTTTCTTAATTTGCAGGAAATCAATCGTGATGCTGAAAGATTAACAGGCGTTGAGGGTAGAACTGCTGATAGTAGACCTGCAATGACGGCAACGGACGCTGCTATTTTAAAAGAACGAGTGGTAAGACGGATTGGTGCTAAGCTAAGACGATTAGAAAAGGGTTTCTTGGTTGATATTGGTCGCATGAGGGTAGCTAATATTCTACAATTTTACTCTCAACCAAAGTTAGAGCGGATTGTTGGTGAGGCTGGAACTGAAGAGTATCGTAAGATGGTCTTAAACGCCCAAAAACAGGGAGTTTTACAAGCCATTGACGGGGTTCCTTTTCAAGAAAATTATCGTGAAATTCGGATTAAAGAGAAAAAACTAATTCCTAATGAACGAGGTGAGATTATTGAACAGCCTAATAATGGATACTCATTTTTCAAACTTAAACCTGAGTACTTTATGCCAGTAGCCAGGGGTGGTTTTGATATTCGTTTTGAGGCTGGGGCGACGATGCCTGTATCTAAATCTTTAATGGCAAAACAGACTCAAGATATGGTATCAGCCTTAATGCCACTGGCAACTGCTGGAGTTGGCTATGACCCAATAAAGCTAGGTGACGCTCTAATTCAGTCACTAGAGAAAGACCCAGCCGACTTCCATATTGAAGACCAAGAAAAAGATGTTCAAGGGGCAAGGGATGAAATGATGATTAACTTAGCCTCTCAAGAAAATGAAGAAATTACTAAGGGCGGTAATATCCCACCAGTGGGAACACCATACGCAACTGCGGCTCACAGTATGATTCATATTGCCTATATGCGTTCGCCTCAAGGAAAGAGTATGCCACAACCGCAATTTCAGCTACTAACGAAACATGTTATGGGTGAAATTACCGCTCAGCAGATGAGAGGGGAGGCAACGGCCTTGACGGGAACAGGACAACCCTCTGATGCACTTTCAGGTCAATCTGGAGCAGCTCCGCCTCAAGGAAGTGTACCTCCCGCCTCATCTGGTGGGTATAATGAAGAGATGAAAGCGGCTAATCCAGCCGTTGTTCAGGGTGGTGAGGAAGTCCAGGGTGGACAGAAAGGTTCACTAGCGACTAAGATATTTGGATTATTAGGGAGAAAACGATGAAAAAAATTATTTTAGGTGAGGCACACGATGTTTTAAGAACAATGCCGTCAGAGCAGTTGGCTTTTTTTGCCAAAATCAGACAAGACACTAAGGGTTGGGAAGTGTTGCAGTCTTATGTTAAAGACCAAAAGTTTATTCACATGGATAAAATCTACAGATTAAGACGCCCTAAAACTCAAGACGACTTAATTAAAAACCAGATGGACCATGAGTATTACGCAGGTCGGATTGCTGACATGGTTTTATTATTACAGATTTGTGCTAACGCCTCAAATGAGTTAGAGAGGCGAGAGCGTAGAGCTAAGAAAAAATGAACGGTTTTGACTTCTTAAATAATTTCAGAGAAAAACTAGATAGATTATGGAAAGTTGGTTCTACTGTGGCAACAAATAAAATAAAACCGCTAAGAGTAGCAAAACAAAAAGAGAATAATGAATATAGAAAATTTAGTGAGAAAGCTAATGAGGTAGATGCAGCTAATAGAACTGGGCAGTTTAATGGTCAGCCTGTAAATAGCGAAATGCCAGTTCCTGAGATGACTGATACTCAGGGAGTTGATAATTTTATGGGTGTTAATCCAGAGGTTGAAAGAGGGATTCTTGATTGGGTTCTTTCTTTACTTAATACCAGACAGGTATCTCCAGTTCCAGGGACAGATTTTGAAAATGCGGTTCCAGTAGAAGAACTAATTGCTAAATACGCAGGGGCGGCTCCAACAGCTTCACCAACAGCGGTACCAACTCAAGTCCCAACAGTAGCTCCAACAGCAGGAGTGGCTCCAACAGCTTCACCAACTCAACCAGATACTTCTGATGGTTATGTTGTACCACCGAATCCAGTTGGTGAAATATTAGCTAAGTATCACATTCCAGACCCAATATTTTATGGGATGAGACAAGCTGAGGGTGGAAATATTGGTAAAAATAATCCTATGAATTTGGGAGCTCCTGATTCTGCCCCACAAAATGCTTTTAATTATGATAGTCCTGAAGCTGGAATAGAGGCATTTGCAAGGTTAATAGCAACTGACCCACGTTATGCTAAGGCGATTGCATTAAACAATAATCCAAAAGCTATGTTAGAAGAGATTGTTAGGGCTGGGTATGCAGGAGACCCTTCAACTTGGAAACAGCGTTCTATTGAACAAGGTGGAGCTGGAAAATATTTTGATACCTATCAAGATTTTGTAATGTCTTTAGACGGTTGGAGAGATTATTACGACGAATAAATAACCCCCATATTTGACTTCCTTTGATTTAGTTTATATCATTATAGTATATAAGTTGTGGATAATCTTTTTATAGACCCACAGAAAGTACATTAAAATGGCAGAAGAAAACAAAATCCCTCCTGCAGATAATGATGCAGATAAAGGGACACAAGACCCAGCAGGCAGCGATGCTGGACAATCTAAGGAGAAAGACGCTGAAGCAACTAGTTATCAGTTGCCTGAGAAGTTTAAGGATAAATCTCCAGACGAGATTGCCAAAGCCTATGTCGAGCTTGAGAGTAAACTAGGTGATCTAAAAAAGCTCAGGAACAGGTTGATACCTTATTAAGGGCAATCTGGGCTGACCCTGACCTTTATCGTAAGGTTGAGGATGGAGTCAGAAAGTATGTTTCGGGTGATAGTTTGCCTGAGACTAGAAAGACTGATAAAAAAGTTGACGAGGGAGCTGAGGACAAAAAAGTGGACCCAATGGTCAGTGACTTGAGGGTCTCTCAAGAAAACCAAGTCCTGGAAAAGTTTTTTACTGAGTACGGGTACAAAGGTTTGAACGAGGGAGAGAAAAAGAAAAGTTATAATCGGCTGGCGTTAGCGTTAGCTGAGTTAAGGGACCCAGGAGGGAAGAAGCCTATAAAGCAAGTTCTTTCCGAAATCCCACTTTCACAACTTCCTAAGTTTCTTGAGAACGCACACTTTATTGCTAATAAAGGTCAGATTGTTGACCAAGCAAAGCGGTCCGCACTCGTTTCCAAACAGGAAAATGAGTCAGCAACCATTGGCAGTTTTGCTGCCAGTAGCGGTAAGAAAGAAGGAGGCGTCACTCTTTCTAATCGTGAACGTGAGGTTGCTCAGAAAATGGGCATTTCTGAGGAAGCCTATACGAAACGTAAGGCCCAAATAGAAAAAGAAGCTAAACGCTTCGGATAATTTAAAAGTTTATTTTTACTTAAATGGCAGGATTTGAATATAGAGGGCAACTATCTGGTGCCCAAGACCCTGTGACTTTACCAGTAATTATTGGTAATAGTCAAACTGTAAAGGTCGGTGATGCTGTCAAATTGGTGGCATTTGCCTCTGGTGGTGGCGCTTGTCGTGCGACTGCTGGTGAGGAAGTTTTAGGAATTTGTGTCGGAATTGTCGACAAAAATGGTATTGATTTAGATAATACCTCAAGCGACAATTATGATGGCACTTGGACTTCGTCCAGCAAAACCTATGTCGCCTCTGCTGACAATACTACGGATAAAACCGTTAAAGCGTTAGTGGTGGTTGATAAGGAAGCACTTTGGTACAACGACAGTGCTGGTACTTTAGCTGTAGCTGATGAGTATAAATTCTTTGACGTTACAGACCAAGACCAAATTGCAGACCAGGACGGTGCTAACAATGCGGGTGCGTTTATTTTAATCAAACGTGACCCTGACGGTGACGGGGATGCCTCAAAAGGTATCTTCAAGATTGCTGAGCATGAGTTTGATGCTTACGCTCAACAATAATTATTAGTTTATTAAAGTTCTATGGCAAGTTATAGGTCAAGTTTTGGTGACCTCTTGGAACCAGGCTTTAGGGAAATCTTTGACGATGTGTACAAAGAGATGCCAGAAGTCTATCCACAACTTTTCCATGTCAATTCATCTTCTAAACAAGATGAAAAAGACTCTGCTGTTTCAGGCTTCGGCTTGATGCAACAGACCAATGAGGGTGGTCAGGTTGATTACGAGGACCCCGTTCCTACACGAGCGGCCTATGCTAGAGATAGTATAGGAAAACTCCTTAAATTGCGGGAAACTCTCCCTGAGACAATCCGCAGCCAAGCCAAAAAATCAAAAGATTCTTTGGAAGGTTCAGAGACTATAATAGGAGCATCCTTTTTAGGATGGTGGGATAGTCCGAACTATACAGCGATGTATAGAGTCAGGTAGAAATAGCCTGACCGCTCTTTAACAACATTTGATTAAAAATAGACAACAACTTTTTAAAGTTGCGAGGCTTGAGTTTGCCAAACAAGATTTGTTTAGCAAATTGGTTTAAAGTTGCTTCGTAAAGCCGATGTTCAGCGTTGGAGGAAAGTAAAAGAAGATTTTTAATATTATTGTTTGTACAATCACCATCTAGATGATGGATAGTTTCTTCTTTAGTAAGTTTTCTTCCAAGATGGTTTTCCATAATAAGTCGGTGTTCTACGACAGCTTTACCATTTTTTCTAACAATACGAATGTAGCGGTCTTTGGAATGTTTTCTTAGATAAGTTCCGCCTTTCCAGCGGCCATTCCATTTTCCAATATGGCGTTCTGATGGGGAACGTGCTTTAAGACCTAGTTTTTTAAACCACCTGTAAATAGTGTTGGTTTGAACGCTACAAAGTTCGGCAATTTCAGAAAGAAGGAGTTTTTCCTGATGGTATTTTTGAGAGAGCCACTGTCTATTATGATACATCATATATGTATCATAACATAATCTACAAATGTTGTAAAGAGTAGTAACAAATTTGTCAAATGTACGACGTTACCTATACCCATCTGAAATACACCAAAGGATTCAAGGTGTCTGAGGAAATGGTAGAGGATGACCAGTACAATGTTATTAAGAAAAAGCCAGCCGCTTTAGCACGTTCTGCTAGACGGACTGCTGAAAATTCAGCAGCTTATGTTTTCATAAGGGCTTTTAATACTAGTTACCTAGGTGGTGATGGCAAAGTTCTTTGTTCTACCGCCCATCCCCGTTCCGACGGAGGTTCAAGTCAATCAAATGCGAGTTCTACTGGCATTACTTTGACCGAGACCAACTTAGAAACGGCCAGACTCGCTATGCGTGGTCAACTGGATGATAAGGGTATGAAGATTCAAGTAATGGCTGACACTCTTTTAGTGCCACCTGCTCTTGAAAAAACAGCCCATCAAATAGTTGATTCCAATCTGCGGTCTGGGACGGCAGACAATGACTTAAACTTCTATAAAGGGAAGTTGAAAATCATTGCTTGGGATTGGTTGACTTCTTCAACCGCTTGGTTCTTAATTGACTCACGTCAACACGAACTAAANTGGTTCTGGAGAGTTAAACCTGAGTTTAAGCAGGATGTCGCTTTTGACACTGGTATGGCACTCTTTAAGACCCGTNCCCGCTTCAGCAATGGCTGGAGTGATTGGCGTGGTGTCTGGGGTAGTGCTGGAGACGGTTCTGCTTATACAGATTAAAATTATATTATTATGTGTTTTTGGATTGGAGCCCGAAAGGGCTCCTTTCCTTTTTAATGATAGTCTTGACATCAATGTTTGATTGTTTACAATATAATTATGAGTACTTTTGAAAAACTAATCGGTAAAGTATCAGTATCGTCAGGAGCTCCTTCAAATCCAAGCGAGGGGCAGGAGTTTTATGACCCCGATACTAATTATTGGATGAGGTATTCTGGTGGTGTTTGGCGAGGACTTGCTATGAGTACAACCACTAGTACTTCATCGTCAACAAGTACAACTACAAGTACGAGTTCTAGTACAAGTTCAACTACTACCAGTAGTAGTACAAGTACAACTTCAACTTCTAGCTCAACATCTAGTTCAACGACATCTAGTACAAGTTCAAGTACAACGTCAACAAGTTCAAGCACAACATCAACAAGTTCAAGCACAACATCAACATCAATTTCAACATCGAGCTCTACAACTACATCAACTAGTAGTAGTTCAAGTACAACGTCAACATCTACAAGTTCTAGCACAACGGTATAAAATTTAGTAATATAATAATATGAGCGAAACACATATAAGCGGAATAAAAGGCAAATACCTAATGACTGGGACAGAACCGCCCAGTCCCCAAGATGGTGACCGTTATTTTGATACTGATAAAGGAACACTTTGTCAGTATGATGCGACAAATGAGCGTTGGTTATGTATAGTTTATACAACCACTAGTACATCAACAACTAGTACTAGCACCACTTCAACATCTAGTTCAACTTCGTCAAGCTCAAGTTCATCTACAAGTTCTAGTACGACAAGTACTTCCACCACAATATAATGGCAACACACGGAACACATTTTTCAGCTCTAGCAGGACAACGTGATTGGAGTAGAAATCGTCCTAGCAATCCAGTTGATGGGCAGGAATATATTGATAATATCAATAACTATCATTGTATTTATGATGCTACTAATTCTTGTTGGTGGTGTGCAGCGATGGCGACAACCACATCGTCAAGTACAAGCACAACATCAACTTCAACAACTTCAACTAGTTCAAGCACTAGTACCTCATCGTCATCAAGTACAAGTAGTTCAACAAGTACGAGTACAACTGTTTAAAAGTTTAAAGAAAGGTCCAAATGGCCATAGCGTTATATAACCCTCGATATATTGAGGTCGAAGCAGGTCGGAAGATACCAAACACTGCCGACATTAAAAGTTTTGTTTGGTCGCACGCTCGTTGGAATTTAAAGGTCAACGAGTTAAAAAAGTTCCCAGACGAAGTGGGAAACGCTCTTTTAAAACATTATGGGTTTTTGACTAGGGTTGATAAGAAAAATATCAGCGAAGTCAAAAAAATGATGGAGGAAAAGAAATATAAGTGTCCTCATTGTGACTTTGAGTCAGAATATAAAATGGCTTACTTAGCTCATTTAAAAAGTCATAAGACTGAGGAAACCCAAGAGGCTGATGGGATTGAAGAAGCAAAGCCAGAGGGAGCTTATAAGCCTCCAAGACCAACAAGACGACTTACTCCAGAGGAGTCTGCAGGGATTCCAAGTGGTAAAGCGTCTGATAAAGACGGAGTTGAGTGGTATGGTGAGGGCGTAGAAAAAGATAAAATATAAGTTTTAAAAAAATATGGTTACAGCAGATTATAGTAGAGGAATAGTTATGACTGCCAGTGGACAGGCGTATAACAACCCGACAACAGTATCGGGGATTACGGTTGTGGCAGTAACATCTGATACCTTTGTTAAATTAAGAGATGGCAATGCGTCGGGGCCTGTGGTTTGGGAAGGTGAGGCGGATAATGCAACATCGTCTTTAACCAAGTCTTTTAACCCACCACTGCGGTTTTATCACAAGCTTTATGTAGAGTTTGTCAGTAGTGGTGCTAATAGTGCCGTTTCATTAGAGGTGATTCAACCACACGAACCAACAGCATAAAATACGGTTGCAAAATAATTAGAAGTTTGCTACACTTCCCATTAGTATGGATAATGAATATTATATTTCTTCAGATTTAGGTCTGTCTACCACCCTTTCTCTTTTTACCAAGATAGAAAAGATAGATAAGGCTAATCCCAGGAAAGTTCGTTTCTTTTTCAAGAAAGATAAAAAATTAGACGAGATTGTTAATAAATACTGGAATAAAAAATTACGAGTTGACCCGCTTGCTTATTATATGCAAATAAGGTCTATGAAAAATATGATTTATGAACAATCAAATCAAGCCTAAGGTAGCTATTTTTACTAATTTCTTTAATTTTGACCCAGCCTATTCTCTTTGTCGGGTAACAGTTGACCAGATTAAAATGTTACTTCGGCACGACTATAAACCTGTCGTGATTGTGTCAGATAGTTTTGACCCAACAGGAACTATTTTTGAGAAAGTTGATTTAAGGAAAGTGCCTAATGTAGCCTGTCATAATGAGGTAAAAAAAGATGAGAACTTTGACTCTGATGTTGACAGTATTTACCAAGCTCTTAAAGAACACTTAAAAGATATTGATGTAGTTTTAACTCAAGATATTGTTTATAAACCGAGTGAGTTAAAATACAACTTTGCGGCTCGTAAGTTAGCCCCAGAGTTTCCTAAATTAAAATGGTTGCATTGGATTAACTCTGCTACCCCACCGATTACTCTTAATTCTTTAATGGGGATTTTTACTGACCAATATTTAGACTTAGTTAAGAAACCATTTCCTAACTCTAAGTATGTTTACTTTAATGAAATTAGCCGTGATATTATTGCCAAGAACTTTGGGGTGCTACCAAAGGATGTTCGTATCGTTCACCACCCCTCTGATTTGTTTGAGGTCTATGGTATTACTAGTCGTGAGTTAAAAAGCTTTATTGATAAGCGGGAGATATTTTCGGCTGATGCTATTTTAGTTTATCCGATTAGATTAGACAGAGGTAAACAAGTTGAGATGGTTGTTAAAACAGCCGCTATGATTAAAGACTTTGGGATGGATGTTAGGTGTATTATTGTTGACTTTCACTCAACAGGCGGTGATAAAGCTACCTATCGTGAGGAACTAAAACAGATGGGTATGGATTGGGGTTTGACACCAAAAGAGTTAGCCTTTACTAGCGAGTTCTGCGGTGAGTGGAATGTGCGTATTCCCCACGAGGATGTTTTGGCTATGTTGCGGTTTAGTAATATTTTTATCATGCCGTCAGTATCTGAAAGTTATTCTTTGATTACTCAAGAGGCGGCACTTACTAAAAACTTAATTGTCTTAAATCAGGACTTCCCGCCATTTAGGGATATTTTTGGACCACACAATATCTTTAGAAAATACAGTTCTAATTGGGATGTTCTGGCTGGTTATGATGAAGCGGTGCGACAGGGTTCAAGAACTGATACT
>JGI10211J14876_10000837_pt1 | contig 13327 bp, 13 predicted proteins | sample Etolagsediment_FD_14876 | JGI IMG/M metagenome (IMG submission 14876)
TTCCGATCTGAGCGCAGACGCGTCTAGTTTGTCCCGTAAGTTATTGATTTAGTAGGTTAATTAAAACGGGAATAAGGTGGGCCGTAACCACCTTCCAACGGCAGGATTACAGTAGGTTGGAGTTGAAGCCTTTTGTAGGCTTGTGTTTTGGGGGCATAGTGTTTGCCCATGCGAAATTACTTCATTACTCATTCAATCCCTCCTTCTCCCCAAAACACTGGGTCAATATGATTCTCAATCCATTTCTTATCAACAACTTTCTCTTTTCTCTCACTCTCCACAACATAATCACCGCTCTCATACCAGAACTCCGGCTCCGGCGGTTTATACCTCTCTACAAACGCATGGAACTTCATTGGTTTTAAATCCGCAATCAACTCCGGCCCTTTGAATATCGTATTGTAATTCAAATACACGTTCTCTTTCGGATGGCCTTTCTTATATCGAATCCTCCACATGTGTTTGATTTGTGCATAAAGCTCGGTGATTGTTAAATGCTTCATACCGGATGTCTTAACAAACCGATTACCAATATACATTGTCGCTGGCACAGAACAAAGATAAAGACCGTCGCCTATATATTCCAATGGTAAAACCTCACCGAACCGATAACCAATAGGAGCAGAAGTGTTGTAGCTTAATCCATTGACTGATGTCTCCGGTATGTCTTCTGCTTTGACTCGTGTTTGACCGATTAAGTTCCTCGTAGCTAATGTTTTGTATTTATGAATATCTCCTCTCGGTATACGTAATAAGTTCCCGCGTCGGCAATTAAACACATTACCATCTAAATGTACAACACAGTCGTTAGGATCATCAACTTCTAACAAATACCTCTTCAATGCCCGTGTGCTTTTAGTCTCAAGCCTCGTAGTCACTGTTCGGCGCTTGAGAATCCACTTATATTCCATAGCGAGCATGATATCTTCAATGTCAATAACCGCTCGCGGCTCCCCTCCGAGTTCTAAATCAATATCAGCGGTCTTATTGTCAATATAGTATGTGTTTTTGCCCTTTACCTCTATCCTGCTCATTTACGCTTTTATCCCTTCTTTTATTTTATTCCTAAACAACGATTTCGAGCTTGACGCAGATTGTTGAGTTTTTGTTTTAATTCTTCCCAATTCCGAATAAGATCAGCCATTTCATTTTCTACTAAATCAATGTTATCAATATCTGGAGTGTCCGGGTGGTAATTAAACCAACCAAAACGCTCAGCTTTACAGATAGCGTGTATTACTTCAGCACACTCTTCCATTACTCTTGTTTCTGGATTACCAATATTTACGTATTTTAGATCAATCATTTATCTTGTCCGTGATCGTTTCTAATTTCTTCTTCTTGTTGTATTAGAGTTGATGCGGTTGATGCGTTCATGCCTATGAACTTAATATGGTTATCCTCTAAATACTGCTTCCATTGGAAAGTCTGATTTTTAAATCCTTTATGCATTACCACTAAATCTACTAAGGACTCAGAAAACACTGAACAATTACCGTTGCCAGGCAGTAGATACGGGGGAGGTTCCCAATTATCATTAAGTTCTAAGAGTTCCCGATGTACCAATTCATGTGCCAGGCTGCCAACTAAAACCGCATGAGAAGCGTTGGCCCATACATCTTTATTATAGAAGACACAATAAGCATCACGCTTAATCGACTCAGAACAACATGCAATAGACCCATGATGCCGAGCTATATCTGTGCTTTCTCCAATTACCCGTCTAGCAACGCCCGCAATATTATCTTTCGTTATAACATTAATCTTAATAACCGGTCTACGTAAATTCACAAACGGTCTAACCTCTTCAAGTGCATTTAACAGTCTCTTTTTAAGTGATAATTCCACTTTGTTACTTTTAATCATTATTTGCCCCCTAAAAATGGTTTTTACTATAAATTCATATAAATCTGCCCCGATCGATCGATTTCCCTAATTTAGCACTACTTTTATCAAAAGTCAACACATATTTATAACATTATGCGAGGTTTTTACTCTTTTTTAACGCATTTAAGTACAATCATATTATTCTTCATCAGTAAAACATAATTCCACTACCAGAAGTACGCGTGGTACTTACATCAAATCCCGTACTATATAAGACAAATACAGAGAGCGTTATCACGCAGATAAATTCGTCGTGCCAAAAATCATCATTTTCTGGATATTGTATAGTTATGAACTTAATGACGAAAGCACAATATTCAGAACATCGTGGTGTCTCTCGGCCAGCGATATCGAAACTGGTCAAGAACGGTCGGATCATTGTTAACTCCGATGGTCTTGTAGATGTCGAGATGTCAGACTTGATCTTAGATAACTTCTCTCGGCCCTCACAAGGTACCAGAATTCCACAAGAAGAACCAACCACCTCTGCTACAAAGCCTCGGAAAGTAAAGCGAACAAAAGGGCAAAATAAGGCCTTTACGGACATGATGAGTGCGATTACCGGCAGTCATGATTACAATACCGCGAGAGGAATGTTAACTTCTTACATGGCGGATTTAAAGAAACTCGAACTCCAGGAGAAGCAAGGCGAGATGATTCACATTGACATTGTAACGCGAGAGTCCTTCGAGTGTGCCCGTCGTACTCGCGATGCAATTCTCGCCATAGAAGACAGGATCAGTGATATTCTCGCCGCAGAATCGGATAGGACGAAAATTAAGGAGATTCTTAACACTGAGCATCGAAACGCCTTAGACGAACTCGCAAACATGCCGGTGATCAATGAACAGATTAAAAAGAGAAAGAAACAGAAAAATGAAGATAACAACGGTTGAAGAACTAACAACACTTGCACTTAAACGCTCGTTCTACCTCAAAGACGGTCGTAAACGCCGTTTGACTGCCATCTGCTATTCCTGTGCTTATCAACGAAGAATCAACGGTATATCTCTCTGTGGGAGGAGAAATCATTGGGAAGTGTTAAAACCAGACTTCACTGACAATATAGAATGTATTGACGCCACGTGTCGATACCACACTGATAAACTATCACCGTATCCGTCACAGCTAAACAACAAATCAATTACTTACTTAGATGCTATTATTAATGAACTCAAAGCCAGAGGAGGAAATCCTTCTCATGGGTAAAGGGATCATTAAAGAGATATTGAAGAATGACGAAGGCGAATACGTTGGTCAATATAGAGTCGAGCTGCAAAAAGATACATCGAGAGGTAAATTAATTGCAGATGCACTAAATGCACAAATCACCGCGATTAATGAAAAGATCCCGATATTAGAGTCAGATATCACTGAGATGGAATCACAGCAAGATAAACTTAAAGATGACATTGATCACCTTATCTGGCTTGCAGATGGCCACAAGCACGGTTTCAGTGATCAACGTATGCATGTCATCACTGACCCGGCAAACCCGACAACGCCACCGATAAATAATCCAAGTGATATGAAGCTCCCTGAGACAGTAAATAACATTATCTCCAAACCGAAGAAACCAGGTGAGATCGTCCCTGATCACAAAAACAACTGGAATATCATTACACAGAACAATAACAAGCCCGATGACAGGATCATTGCCAATATAACAGGCGATCCGATCATAATAGACAATATTACCGACAATGAAACACACGAACTTATTATTCCGGACCCGGCAGCGGATCATTTAATCATTGACCCTGTGACAGGCCAGATAACATACAATGCTAATGACATTGGCCAAATAACACCGGAAACACTTGATCAATCCGGTACGATTTATGTCGATGGCATTGATGTCGGTCAGATTGATGTTGATCCGGTATCTGGCGAAATCAACATTAATCCCGATGGGACAATCGTACTGGACCCTGATACGGGTAAAATAATCATTGATCAGATAAACGGTGATATGAAATGGGAAATAACCAGTGAATCAATCTTTCAAACAGAAGATCTCGTTGCAGATCCAATCACAGGTGCGATTACGCGCCAACAGACAGGGAAGATTATTATCACTGATCAAGAGATAATCGATGCGATAATACCAATCAACAGGTCCGCTGACAGTGATGTTGTCATCCTCACTACGAAAGAGCAAGGTGATGAATATCCAACAGCAATTGTTGCTATTGATATTAATGACCCGGAAGANCCAACGATAGGCAATAACCCTCTTGATTCTCTCCCCGGTGTCATATCTGCTTCATCAGTCCATATCCCAATAACAAACACAGATGTAGCTGTGGTGATGATGGTAGACGGGACTGCGATTATCGTTGACTGTACTGATCCGAATAACCTTTTATCAACACCATTACCCCTTCCCGGCAACATGTGCGCTGTTGGTCTCGATGCTGCCGGTAATCCAATCTTAATGGCATATGATCCTGATACCGGCGAGGCGACATTATATGATCTTGATCCTGCGGACCTCGGAAACCCCAATCAGCGTGGTAGTGAGACAATTCCCGGTTCAGTTGCTTATTTTGAGCAAATCCTCATATCGTATCACAATGGTGATGATCCTGGTGAATACGCGCATTTTATCGCATCAACCTACTACGGCAATGACCAATCCGATACTGGAATGGTCACGATGGATATAACAGATAAAGATAATCCAACATATGTTAGTAGATTTAATGAATTCGCAAGTAATTACAGCTACTACTTTCATATATTCGAAAGTGAATACAGTGAAGATATTCTTTACATTGTCGAAGGATTCAACGAGCCAATCGCCGGTGTTAAAACGCTTCAGGATCAGAATCGCAAAATAGTAGATTATACTCGCAAAAAAGTAAAACGTTGGAGGATTCTCATTGTCAGTATAGCTGATCCGGCAAATCCAACTACAGTTGGAGTAATAGAGTCATCTGACACTGATGATCCTAACGCAATTAAACAGAAACCAACATCACCGCCGCCGAACTGTATGACAGAGAATGATGATGTTCTCGTCGTAGTTGGCCAGACAACGGAGCCGTAGAATGGCAGTTATACCACCATTAATGCTATATGAGGATTATTGGCCTGAGATCAGAGATACTATGCCTGATGTTGCTCAGATCCTCGCTATGATACAAAAGCTCGTTGTTATTGGTGAAAAACGCCGGGTAGAGTTAATAAAAAAGCGCAATCTCATTGACAGACTGAATATCCAACTCCAAGCGTTGAATGACAAACTCAATGATATCGAACGAGCAATAGAAGCAGATGCAGAGATCGTTGACATGTGGTGTATCGACTATACGTTGGAAATCCCTGTTGGAACAACAATCGGTACAATGGAAACTCCAGGTGAGGCAACGAGGCTGAATATCCAACGCGGGTATGAAGAAGATGATGATACGGGATTTGCAATGTCACTTTACAATGATGCTCGCGATGGCATGATCCAACCAATCTACCCGGTATCCTTCCTCTCTGGTGCTTCATGGTTCTTCAACGCTGCAATGAAAGCTGCTTGGCAGAAATGGATGCCGTTATTCCGATACGGGACAATCACAGAGATGATTGATCAAGAAGACGGGACTCGCAAGTGCAATATCTTACTAGACGCATCTACAGAGGCAAGTACGATTCTCTCAGGCGCTCACGGTCTCCTTTCCACTGGAGATGTTCATTACATTGCAGGTCCAACGGGATTGAACATTAATCAAACAGATGAGCTTCATGATGTGCCTTTTCAATACATGGATTGTGATGATGTTGCATTTGCTGTTGATGATGAAGTTGTGATTGAATTCCGTGAATTACAATTACCAATCTGGACTAAAGGTGAAGTAGATACACAAGTGGTAGAATCCGGTGAATTTGTATCACAGAGTATAATGACCATGAAAGAAGGATGGGTGCAATCCGGTACCGGTCCTGCACGTGATTGGTCACAGCCGGTTGTCATTGGGTTTCAACATGATCCACAACCCTGCGCGTGGATATTTAGAATCCGTGTGACAATGGATAATAATTCAGTTAATGGAAAATACGAAGATACTTTAGTAATAGATAGCGATTTCTTTGATGAATATAATGAAAACTTACCAGAAGACGAGCATATCACAGAGCCACGAGTATATATATTTGAAGCTACCGGGTATTATGGCACTGGTACACCATCTACGTGCGAGTTTATCGAATCGTCCAGTAGTATGCCAGCTCATTGGAAAATTACAATACCATCAGAAGCTACGGTAATCAATACTTTTACAAAATTAGACGGTGAACGTCTTTTCGGTGAATTATGGGAAATACCCGAAGGGGCTCATGTACTAGTTGATGGTGTGCCTTACTGTAGCCTACAAGTATTGTTTGATTACTGTATTCTTTTTGATCTTGTTTATAATTATGTCGGTTATCCAGATAATCAAGGTAGACTGTTAAAAACAGCCGGTGAAGGCTACGCGCCTGATAGCGGGTGGAAATACTCACCGCCGATGCATTTAGGAGAAAAAACTGCGATATTTGATTATACCCACGATAAAACAGTACATGATGTTTTAATTCCTGGGGATTATCATTATAGTTTTAGGATTTACATAGATAACCGTGATGGTGGTACGCTGTGGAAGGATGTGACTGAAGGCGTGTTAGAGACCATGAAGTTATATGTGCATTTTCGTGATCAAGACGGAGAGATGCGTTGTAATGAACGGACTATAAGTAAATCTTCTTTAGATGATGAGGGATATTTAGACTTAACATTTGGAGGTAGAATATACGATACAGAGACACATAAATATCATTACTTACCTCGTCCACCTGAATTCGAGGGTCTCTGGTTTAAATTAACAAGTGGTACGTCAACTTGGTCTTGGAAACTTGATATGGGGTATTATCCTTTACAAGGTTCTTATGCTTGGTATGCATATGTAATACCTACGCAATACCCGTACGTATATGTAGAAGACGAACAACGCCAAGATGAGAATAAAACACTACCTTGTAAGGCTGATTTTCATGTAGCGTATTGGATGTTTCGTAAGACTGTAGGTGATAACCAAGATAAACCGAGCGGTGAAGATTGGTGTTGTAGTCCTGGAGGTAGCTTTGTTTGCCATTATCTGTTTGGAGACTCAGCACTAGAAGGCAGGGAAATATATACTAGTGTTTCTTTTAAAACCCAAACTTCTATATATGCCGGTTTTACTACTGGTTTGATAGTTAAATATCATAGCACTCCATCTACAGTTGATCCACCGCCACTTGAAGAGCGAGATACTGATGTCACATATAATTTAGGTGGCGGGTCTTGCCCTGATGGTGATTACGGTGATCCATACTGTATCCCTGCTAGAATTAGTGGTGGCGGGTTAATGTTGATTACTTACGAGCCACACACTGGTTTATGTGCATCTACATATACTAGTGAAGATGACCCTTACTCCAAAGATACAATTAGTGGCTGGCATGTTGATGATTTTCCTATTAGCGAGCAGCATAACTTACATAGGATTTTATTAGAAGGCCGTGGCAACCCGGTAGGAATAGGCGGTTCAAATGAATCGTCATGTACTGCTTATTATTATTTATGGTATGGGCAGGCAGAGGGAGGTGTTGTTAGCCGTTGGTGGACAAGTGCTAAAATAGTCGATTATCTTTATCCTCTCGTTGCTATCCATCGAGAAGCGATAACATACGAAATGAACCCGAACACAGGTAATCCTCCGCCGTACATACCTTAATGTGGGTATATAATAATGCGAATACAACAAACACCGTGTTTTAACTGTGGCAGTAACAATACAGTTATAAAGCACATAGTTAAAATAGGTCATAGACCATCTTGACGCGATCCATTTCAATTAACCTGCCGTGATTGCGGGTTTAGAACAAGGATACCAAGACGTAATGTCATTTCAAAGCAGCTTCAAAGACGGGCTAAGACCGAGCCCACTATTAACAGTGTCGGAGTGGGCAGATCAGTACAGAATGCTCCCGGCGACATCAGCGGAGAAAGGCCGTTATCGTACCTCACGGACCCCATACTTAAAGGAACCGATGGATTGCCTCTCAATGCACAGCCCGGTCCGTGTCGTGGTGATAAAGAAACCAACCCAGGTCGGGGCAACGGAAGCGGGAAATAACTTCCTTTTCTACGTCGCTGATATCGCCCCCGGTCCCTGTATGATGGTCTTTCCCACTACAGAACTAGCCAAGCGCCACTCCAAAACCAAGGTCGCCACTTCTCTCCGTGAAATGCCTTGGCTCCACTCAAAGATCAAAGACGTTAATGCTCGTGGCGGAGACTCCATCTTCATAAAAGAATTCCCCGGCGGATTCTGGACCTTCATGGGATCAAACTCCCCTGCTATCTTCCGTTCTGCTTCAATCCAAATCCTCATCCTCGATGACGAAGATGGCTACGAAGCCGACGTAGGCGGTGAAGGCGATCCAGGCGATCTCGCAAAGAAACGAACCGACTCCTTCTCTGCCACCTGTAAATGGCTCTTAATGTCCACTCCAACTGTCAAAGGTCTCTCACGTGTTGATAACGATTACGAAACCACTGATCAATGCGAATATTACGTCCCTTGTCCTCATTGCGATGAAATGCAGCCTCTCATCTGGGGCGGTACAGGCTTTGATCACGGTATTAAATTCTCTCACAAACACAAATCCGTTCAAGTCTCTGACGTCTGGTACGTCTGCCGAAAATGCCACAAACGCATTGACGAATACCATAAACCATTCATGCTCGAGAACGGCGTCTGGGTACCAACACATCCAGAGATCAAACTCTATCGCGGATTCCAACTCAACTCCATGTACTCTCCCCTTGGGTGGGTGACATGGAAGAAGATCGCCATGGAGTTTCTTGAAGCAAAAAAGAAACCCGAAAAGCTCAAAGTCTGGGTTAATACTCGTCTTGGTCTTTCTTTCGAGGTCGAAGGTGAACAGCCTGATTGGAAGAAGATCAAATCCCGCGCCGGTGGATATAAAATCAACACCGTCCCTCGCGGTGGCCTCTACCTTGTCATGGGTGTCGATGTCCAAATCAATCGTCTCGCGGTAATCGTTCTCGCTTTTGGCCGCGAGGAAGAATGCTGGGTCATATTCTACGGCGAGATCTTCGGTAAACCAGCAGAACCTCAAGTCTGGGCGGAATTAGACACACTACGCAAAAAGCCCTTTCCCCATGCTTCTGGTGTTGACCTTCGCATCGGCTGTACAGCGGTAGATTCCGGAGACCAAACACAATTAGTCTACAACTACGTTAAAACTCGATCCCCTCGCGTCATTGCAGTCAAAGGATCATCTACCAGAGGTAAACAGATAATAGGAAGGCCTACGATGCAGGATGTGACATCTCCCAACGGCAGAGTCACTAAAGGTGCAGTAGAACTCTATGCCATTGGTACTGATACTGCGAAATACCTTATCTACTCGCGATTACAATTAAAAGACGAACTCAAAACCGGCCTCCCAACCAACACAGCGATGATCCACATGCCATCTTATCTCGATGACGACTTCTACGAACAGCTCGTATCAGAGCGATTAACCACTCGATATGTAAAAGGCTATCCAGTAAAAGAATGGGTCTTACCCTCCGGAGCACGCAATGAAGTTCTCGACATAACAGTCTACGCCTACGCCGCTGCCATCCACGCTGGTCTATATAGGTTCGATTGGCATAAATTAGAGAAAGAACTCGGAGGACTAATAAAAGCGAAAACGATAACAAAACCCCCACCGACTCCGCGAGAGGTAAATGCACCAAAAGTGGACAAAACCAGATCAAAATCCAATTTCTTATCAAACACTACATATAGATAGCACGCAGATATATTCGTCGTGCCAGAAATCGCTACTTCTTGGACATTATATATATATATAAACACATGTGGAGGTACAAACTTTTATGCCTCATTACAGTGAATCATCATTACGCAAATTACAAACATGTCATTCTTATCTTCAAGAGCTCTTTGGCGAAGTAATTAAAGTCTGGGACTGTACGATTGTAGAGGGTCAACGATCTTTATCACGTCAGGCTGATTTACTCGCTGAAGGTAAAACAACGATTGAATTCTCCCGCCATAACGTAACTCCATTATCCTGGGCAGTAGACGTTATGCCTTATCCAGTAGATTGGAATGACATACCTAGATTCTGTCATTTCGCTGGTATTGTTCTCGGTCTATCTGTCTCTATGGGTATTCCTATTCGTTGGGGTGGTAATTGGAAACAATCAAAACGCAAATTAACTGATCACGGACTTATTGACATGCCTCATTTCGAGCTAACGGGTCCGGACTTTAAATTAAAGGGGACGTATATATGAGTATAAAGCTCAATCTCGGCTGTGGTAAACGTATTTTAAAAGGCTATACAAACATAGACCTTCATAATACAAAAGCGGATATATTACACGATCTTACAACACCGCTGCTATATGACAATAACACTGTCGATGAAATACTCGCTGAACATATCGTTGAACACTTCCACCCGGAAGAGTGGTATCGCATTGTCGCTGATTGGTCTCGGGTACTAAAGCCCGGTGGAATACTTCACATCTACACGCCGGATATTATTCGCTGTGCAAAAAACCTTATAGCTGAATCGGAAATAATACACGGTGACGATAAGCGCATAAAATGGCGCTGGCTCCTTCCCATCTACGGTGGTTATCGTGGTCCTGGTGAAATACACAAAAACGGATTTAATTTAACAAAACTAACTAATCATCTCAATGCAGTCAATATCCTTGTCACTGACCATGGCTATTTCCGTGATCGGAAACCATCACCGACAGGGTTTAACGTTTATGTAAAGGGGATCAAACAATGCAATTAACGATCGTATGTGCAGTTGATAATGAAGATTTACTGGAAGCTAATTTGTTAAAGTCGAAAGTTGTGAGGAAGAAGCAATGTCCGATACTATTGCTAAAAGACCCCAATCCCAATGACCCTGATAGAGTTTGGAACCCAGTAGCTGCTCTTAACGAAGGTAAAATGGCCGCAACAACTACACATATTGCTTTCATTCAACAATCCATATTCCTTCCAGACATATGGTATGACACTACGATGCAGTCATTGGTCCGTATCACTCAGATCGATTCTAACTTCGGAGCCCTGGGAGTTGCAGGAGTGTATCACGATAGATTAGTCGGCCATATCAAAAACGGTAACAGAGCCTGGGGAACACCAGTCGGGCTTCCGAGAGTCGTTGATACTTTAGATGAAATGCTAATCATAACGAGGAAAGACAATGTATGGTTTGATGAATCTACTCCTTCGGGTTACTACTACGGTGCTGATCTTTGCATCACATATCGTATGCGGGATCTGCGTAATTATGCTATTAACGCTTATTGCCGTAACAATAGCCCTGAAGTTAAAAGACTCCCGGATGATGTTAAAGCTGCGCAAGACTACCTCCGGACGAAATATAATCTGGTTAAGCCGGAATTCCGTGTTTTTCCCATTAGGACAACAAACGAGACAATTGATAAGACAGAGAAGAAAGAGAAGAAAGAGAAATCTAAATGAACGTTGCAATAATAATCCCCGTAGTTCAGGCAAGATTGGCCACAGACTTACTAAATCAGATTAAATCCGGCATATATGTGCCGGACCAAGTCATAATCATTGACAACACTTCTGATGGCTTTGTATGTCCGATTCACGCTGGTCAGCAAATAAGACCGAAGAATGTACCATTACCGGTCAACCCGTCCTGGTACTTAGGGCTTTCACATTTACGATCCGACATAGATGTCGTTGGGATCTTAAATGACGATATTGTTATTACTAAGTGGTTCATTGATAAAGCCATGGAAGTCTTCGACACTACATTAAACTGTGGTATAGCAATACCGAGAGAGGCCAACGAAGATGAGGTTCGCAATTATCAAGCAACTCCAAGCGTTCGTGTCTGTGCTCATAAAACAAAAAAACGCTCAGGATGGGCGTTCTTTGTTAGGCGTTCGGCTTTAGAGTCAATACCTTCAATACCAAATGATCTCTCTATGTTCTTCGGCGACGCCTGGATATTTCAGCTTCTCCACATCAAGGGTTGGTATCGATATCATATGATCGATAACCCGGTATTTCATTACGGCGGAATATCACTTAAACAAGGCCCAGTCAGTAAATCACGCTCTCTTCGTAGATATGAGCGCCACATATACCGCAAAGCAATAGAGGAGATAAAATCATGTCCTACACAAGCACGGACTTAACATCTGTAGAAGCTGCGATAGTTACACTGGCGACAGGAGAACGGCAAGTCCGTGTGACTATTAATAACAAAACTATTGAATACGGACAAGCAGATCTAAGTAAGCTCGAACACCTTAGGGGTGTTATGCAAGCTGAGATCGCCGCTGCTGCTGGCACTGGTACTCGCCATCGGTACGTGCAGACTTCAAAAGGATATGATTGATGAGATGGAATCCAATTAAATCACTAGCCAGATGGGTATTGAAAAACGACAAGCCAAAACAACGTGCATATACACATGACGGAGCAACGACAGGAAGAAGACTAGGTACTTGGGGGTTATCAGGTAACGGTCCTAATACTATTGTATCTCAAGATGGAGCTAATCTCCGTGCCAGGGCCAGGAAAATCGTACGTGAGAATCCCATTGCAAAAAACGCTGTGGAATCATATGTAGCAAGCGCCGTTGGTAAAGGCATTACTCCGCGATGGCAATCAGAGAGTGAAGAGATTAATAAAAATATCTTAAAGCTCTGGAAGCAATGCGTGCCTTATATGGATGCTGATGGTGTGTTGGATTTCTATGGTCAACAGTCTCAAGTCGTTAGAACTGTTCTGACTGCCGGAGAGATTCTCGCTCATATGTTGGTGGTGAAGAAAGACAAAAACAATCCTGTGCCATTCAAGGTTCGTTTAATGGAGCCTGATATGTTTAAACAGTGCACAGTTGAATACATATCTCGTAACCGTACAATACGTATGGGTATTGAGTTTGACAATAACAACGTTCGGAAAGCTTATCATGTCTATAAAGAACATCCAGGAGATACAATAGTAACTTCTGCATTTTCATTCGCCTCTGACATAATTAGAATCCCCGTAGAAGATATGATGCATATATTCGTTCCTCTTCGCCCCGGTCAGATCCGGGGCATAACTCGTTTCTCAACTCTCATCACAAGACTCCGACAATTAGATGAGTATGAAGATGCCGAATTAACAAGGAAGAAAGTCGCTGCGATGTTCAGTGCGTTTGTGATTTCAGATTCAGGCGATGCGGATCTCTCTGCTATGCCTGGAGAGAATGAAGATGTAGTTGACAGTGACGGTAGCACAGTGACGTTAGCTTCACTTGAACCTGGGCTTGTTACGTATCTTAGGTCTGGAGCTAATGACATTAAGTTCGCTCAACCTGCTGATGT
>JGI10211J14876_10000840_pt1 | contig 13307 bp, 7 predicted proteins | sample Etolagsediment_FD_14876 | JGI IMG/M metagenome (IMG submission 14876)
CGAGGCGATTAAACAGACGGCCCTGATTCAAAAGGCCGGGGGCGGGACGGGATTTTCCTTTGATAAGTTGAGACCGACGGGCGACCGTATCGCATCCAGCGGTGGGACGACGTCGGGGCCGATAAGTTTTTGGCGGGTCTTTTCAGAGACCACCGATGCGATTCAGCAAGGCGCTTTTCGGCGCGGAGCAAATATGGGGATGATGAGCGTCGAACATCCGGACATCCTCAAGTTTCTGCACGCCAAACAGAACTTAAAGGCCTTTACCAACTTCAATATTTCCGTCAAGATTACTGATGATTGGATGAAGAAACTTGACAGGTCGGGAGGGTCTTTGCATATCGTTAAAAATCCTCGGACGCAACAGAGATATTTGCTGCCTCAGGAAATTGATATTGAGAACTACACAATAACCGATTTGCATAAGCTGGCGGGAAAATCACGGCCGGCTTCCGGTCAACGGCGTCGGTTTTACACGGTCAGTGACATTTGGAAAATGCTCATCAACTGTGCTCACAGGACCGGCGAGCCGGGGGTGGTTTTCATCGACCGAATCAATCGTGCCAATCCCACTCCTTCACTTGGCGAAATAGAAGCGACCAACCCCTGCGGCGAACAGCCGTTACTTCCTTACGAAGCCTGCACACTTGGAAGTATCAATCTTAGGAAGTTTATAACATTTGCCGATGGTAAAGCGGATATGGATTGGCCGGGGCTGGCTCGGGCGGTTAAATTGGCCGTGAGATTTCTGGACAATATTATCGATATGTCTAATTTCCCCGTCAGAAATACTGTCCGGCTGGCGCAGGCTAATCGCAAAATCGGGCTGGGTGTTATGGGCTTTGCGGACTGTCTGTTTGCCCTTGGCATACCTTATGATTCAGAGCAGGGCATCGAGTTCGGAGGGACTCTTATGAGCTTTATCAACGGGAGTGCGCGCGAGGCCAGCAACGCTCTTGCCAATTTGCGTGGGCCGTTTCCGAATTGGAATGACAGTATCTGGCGAACCGAGAGAAACAGAAAGGTTCGCAATGCTTCCATTACGTGCGTAGCTCCGACCGGTACGATAAGTATCATCGCGGATTGTTCCTCCGGTATTGAGCCGGCCTATTCGCTGGTTTTTGCACGCCGGCTGCTGGGCGGCTTGAAAATCCTGCAGATAAATCCGGTCTTCAAACGAATAGCTGAAAAGGACGGTTTTTACAGCAAAAAGCTGGAAAAACAGATTGCCAGGACAGGCAGTATTCAAAACATTCCGCAGATTCCAGCCAAAATTCGGAGAATTTTCAGATGTGCGTATGATATCAGGCCCCAATGGCATATCCGGATGCAGGCGGCATTTCAGCAGCACTGTGACGCGGCGGTCAGCAAGACCGTAAATTTCCCCGAAAAGGCGACGGTTTCGGCCGTTGATAAGGCCTATAAATTGGCCTATCAGCTTGACTGCAAAGGAGTTACGATTTACCGCCGGCACAGCAGGGCCTGTGAGCCGATGAGTCTTTATTAGGCGGGCTTGCAGGCAAACTTTATGAGTTGGGGGAAAATACAAGAACCTTTATCGGCTTGAGGCGTAAACGACTAATAGAGGTTACAGTATGGCTTTGGGGTTAAAGTTGGAACTGGATTATTGCCGATAACAGAAAAAAGCGATAAAAAGAATTTTTTCTCCCCTCCGGAAAACATCGGGTAACTGGACGTTACTCGATGTTTTCTTTTTTTGGTACATTTTTTGAATCCACGGATGTCTTATTCCAGCCGTACGGTCATACACATTGAATTATCCCGTGGAGAGCTACCGGGGGCCCAGAGATATCTTACAGGTTCTTTCCGCAGCATTTTTTGTATTTTTTTCCGCTTCCGCAGGGGCAGGGGTCGTTTCGTCCGACCTTGGGCTTTTCCAGGCGAATTTGCTTTACTTTCCGCTCTCCTTGCGGGGCCTGGGCGGCGGCCCGCTGCTGCTCGGCCATCGCAAACTGGCCGACCTCGTCGTGGGCTGTTTGACTGACATTCCAGACACTTTTGGCCCTGGCGCCGGCTTCTAAGTGCACCTTGAATATGACATCTGTGACGCGGTCCTCGATAGTTGCCAGCATCTCGTTGAACATTCGGAATCCTTCACGCTTGTATTCGACCTTAGGGTCTTTTTCAGCAAAAGAGCGCATCCAGATACTGTCTTTTAGTTTGTCCATCGAGTACAAATGGTCTTTCCAGGTGCTGTCGTAGATTTGGGTCAGCACATATTTTTCGAGCTCACTCAGTTCTTTGCGTAAGAACTCTTTTGCCAGTTCTGAAAGCTTTTCTTTGCGCTCGGGCCCTTCTTCCAGCGCATCTTCGTTCAAAGATGTATCAAATCTTTCGTTGGCCCAGTTCACCAATTCGCTGCTGTTCAACTGAGCAATTTTAGTATCGAGCTCCTGGTCTAATTTGCCATTGTTAAAGTTTTGGCTTAATTCGAGCAGTTGTTTATGCAGCACGCGGGATTTAGCGTTTTGTATTTGCTCGACAGAAAAGCCGGCGTTATATTTCTTGTTTGCCCAGTCGGCGAGCGCCTCGAATGCATATACGTTAGGGCCGCCGGGCCCATAAACCATATTCATTGCAAATTCGACAGGATACTCAATCTCCCTTTGTTTGTATTTGGCTGCGGTTTTTTCGAGAAGCTGCCCGCGGATTGCGGAGGTATTCGAGCTCGCCAGCTCGCCAATGTCCAGTTTTATGTCGAATTTGGCCCGTGCCCATTCGGCAAATGTGCGAACGGAGAAATCTTCTTTCAAAAACTCGTTGAGTTGTGAACAATCCTTTCTGTCAATTTGCTCGGCGGCGGCTGAAATCAGCTGCTCTTCAATCTCCTCGGGCGATTGGTGTTTTATTTTGCCGGGGCTCAAACTAACACTAAAGGAGCTCATCGCCCACTTGCACAGGCCCGCTATGTCCCAGCTTTTTGAGTCTTCATAATCTTCGAGGTATTCGCCCATGGAAAGCGATATTTCATTAGCGATGTTATCTTTATTTTGTTCTTTGATTAATCTCTCAATTTCATTCGGCTTGATGTTGGCGGTGTCGAGCTTTTTCAAATCGACGCCGAAGTTGGTTCGGGCCCACTCGATAATACAGTTGGTAGGGTAGCTTTTATTTAGGATGGTGCTGCAGTTTTTTTCGATAGTGGCATCTATCATCTCCTCAATAATGTTTTTGAGGCCTTTACCGGCCAGAATTGTGCGTCGGCGCCCGTAGAAGATGCTCCGTTGGTAATCCATCACCTCATCATATTCGAGCAGGCTCTTACGTATCTCGAAGTTTCGCTCTTCGACTTTCTTTTGGGCCCTTTCGATACCCTTACTTATTCGCTTGTGTACGATTGGCTGGCCTTCTTCCCAGCCAATCCAGGAGAGCGCTTTGACGGTCCACTCCGGTGCGAAGATGCTCATCAAATCATCGTCGAAGCTCAGGAAAAACTGGCTGGAGCCCGCGTCGCCCTGTCTGCCCGAGCGGCCTCGGAGCTGATTGTCGATTCTTCTGGCCTCGTGTCGTTCAGTGCCGAGTACGTGCAGGCCGCCAATTTCAGCAACGCCCGGTCCGAGTTTAATGTCGGTACCTCTCCCGGCCATATTTGTCGCGATTGTTACGTTGCCGCGCATTCGACCGTCACGCCCTTTGTGCTGCTGGCCGGCCTTGGCGACAATAACCGCTTCTCTTTCGTGATGCTTGGCGTTGAGAAGTTCATGTTCGAGACCGAATTTCCTCTTGAGTACAGCCGAAAGCGCCTCGTTTTTTTCCACACTGACTGTGCCGACAAGCAGAGGGCAGCCGGAGGCGCTGATGTTATTTATCTCATCAGCTATGGCATCAAACTTTTCCCGTATCGATTTGTAGATTATGTCGTCACGGTCTTCTCTGATGCAGGGTTCATTGGTTGGCATTACAATGACCTCAAGTTTGTAGATGTTCATAAATTCTTCGGCCTCGGTGGCGGCAGTGCCGGTCATTCCTGCTATCTGGTCGTAGAGCTTGAAGAAGTTTTGGAGTGTTATAGTAGCGAGTGTTTGAGTTTCTTCCTTTACTTGGACTGCTTCTTTTGCCTCGACTGCCTGATGAAGTCCGTCGGACCACTGACGACCGTGCATTAATCTACCGGTGAATTCGTCAACGATGATGACCTTGCCGTCCATAACGACGTAGTCTTTTTCTTTTTCGAAGGTCACGTGTGCGCGTAAACTCTGTTCCAAAAGGTGGGGCCATTCCATATTTGAGCCGGTGAAAAATGAGCCGAGGCCCGCTATTTCCTGGGCCGCTCCCACTCCTTCGTGAGTTAGATGAACCGCTTTCTTGTCATATTCAACTTCGTAGTATTCTGTGGCGTCTGTCAGCCTGGCTTGAGCATTTTCGAGCTCGGCCTGACTTTTCTCGATTGCATTCTGGGCCTTTTCGATTCTTTCGTTGTCTTTGTCCCTTTTTGCTTCGGCCAGCTCACCCTGGGTGCCGGCTATGGTCCGCTGGGAAGAATCAATTTGTCTTTTGATATGGTCGTACTTGCTTTGAATAGTGATTAGCTTTCTTGTTATCTGGTCTGCTTTTTTGTACCGGGTGACATCATCAAAGGCCGGGCCTGAAATAATCAGTGGTGTTCTGGCTTCGTCAACCAGGATTGAATCGACTTCGTCGATTATGGCGTATTGCAGTTGTCCCTGGACCATTTGGTCAAGTGATATTTTCATATTGTCGCGAAGATAATCGAAGCCGAACTCGTTGTTTGTACCGTAGGTGATATCGCAGCCGTACTGACCCTTGCGTTCCTCGCCGCTTGTATCCATATCGGCCTGGATTGCGCCTACGGTCATTCCCAGAGCGCTATAGACCGGCCCCATCCATTCTGCATCGCGCTTGGCTAAGTAATCGTTGACCGTAACTATATGGACTCTTCTTCCGGTTAGATGAACGAGGTACACGGCCAAAGTTGCGACCAGGGTTTTTCCCTCTCCGGTGGCCATCTCAGCGATTTTACCCTCGTAGAGGACATTACCGCCGGTAAGCTGAACGTCAAAATGGCGCATACCGACATTTCGTCTTGCCGCTTCTCGCACAACTGCGAAGGCCTCAGGGAGAATTTCTTCCGGTCTGGTCCCTGTTTTTAAGGCGTCCTTGAATTCGGTGGTTTTCGCTTTCAAGCCCTCGTCGTCGAGCTTTTGTATTTGCTCTTCGAATTCACCTGACTGCTGGGCGATTACCGAATAGGCCTTTATTAGTCGCTCGTTGCGGGAGCCGAAGATTTTCGGAACGATTTCTTTTACTTTTTCAAACGCCATAGGGTCAACCTGATTCGTAGTACTCCGTCTCTATCCAAATCACGCCGGACAGAGCAGTAGTCTTTAGTCTGCGAACTCATAACTACCAGCTATGAACTTATTATTCTTTGACTCGTGTTACATACTCGCCGGTGCGTGTATCGACACGAAGAATGTCGCCGGTTTTGATAAAAGGCGGTACTGACACAACCAGGCCGGTTTCAAGCGTAACCGGCTTCAGCTGATTTGTTGCCGTGGCGCCTCTAATCTCCGGAGGGGCTTCTGTAACCTCCAAATCCACCGACTTGGGCAGAGTAACTATAATGGGTTTATCCTGGTACATACTGACCTGAAGTTGGGTATTTGGCTTGAGATATTTCGGGCCATCGCCGAAGGCGTCGTCATTGAGGGTGATTTGCTCGTAGTTTGTAGTATCCATCAGGATATGTTCGCTTCCGGAAGAGTACAGGTATTCGTACGTTCGCTTGTCCAGATATGCTTCTTCGATGGTTTCTTCGGAGCGCAGGCGGACATTTTGGATTGAGCCATCGGTCAGGCTTTTTAATTTTGTCTGATAGACCGCGCCGCCTTTGCCGAGCTTGACGTGCTGATAGTCAACAATTGCATACAGTTTACCGTCGATTTTGACGGTCTGGCCTTTTCGCATTTCAGATGCTCTCATTACTCGTACCTCGTATTTCGTACCTCGTATTTCGTATCTCGTATTTCGCTTCACGCTTCACTATTCACGCTTCACGCTTTTTAGGTAAGTAAGTATCGCAAAATTGCCGCAAGATGTCAATTGCGCTTCCGTTTAGTCTTGCCTTTTGAGCGTTTTTGTGTTCGCGCTTTCCGGGACCTCTTTGCCGGTTTGCTTGTGTCTGTTCGCCGGGCGGCGCCGGCCAGCGGCTCAACAGGGGACACGCTTAGCTGGCGGGCCGGGATGTTCACCGAGATTATGCGGACTTTTATGGCCTGGCCCAGATGGATGCTGTGTCCGGAACGCAGACCCAGGATAGATTGTGTCTTTGGGTTGTATTTCCAGGTGTCGGGGCCTAAATCGGCTGTTTGGATGAGACCTTCGATGCCGAGTTTGCGCGACTGCACGAATACGCCGAAGCCGGCGAGGCCGGTAACAACGCAGTCAAGTTTTTCGCCGATGCGATTGCTCAGCATTATAAGAGTCAAAACGGTGGTCAGTTCTCTTTCGGCGTCCTCGGCTCGTTGTTCGGTGAAAGTTATATGTTTTCCAATCTCGGCCAAATCCTGTTCTTGATGCCTGGGCATTACTTTGCTTCTCAGGTAGCGCCCCAGAAGGCGATGGACGAGCATGTCGGCATATCGGCGTATTGGGCTGGTGAAATGGCAGTAGTGGGTCGAGGCCAGTGCGAAATGGCCGATGTGCAGCGGGGAATACTGGGCCTTTTCAAAGCTTCGCAGCACCGCCAGATTTATTGCCAGTGAGTAATCGGTATCTTTGACGGCAGCTAACAGATTTTGTATCGAGGTGCGGTCCGGCGTTCTCGGCATAGTGAAACCCAGGGTCTTGACAAGCTTGGCGAGATTTTTCATACTCAGGGTGTCCGGCTCCGGATGAATGCGCCGCATAAAAGCGACATTGCGTCTATCGAGCAGTGATGCGACCGCTTCGTTGGCCTCGACCATAAACATTTCGATTATTGTGTGCGGATAGCTGTCGTCGGCGGGGCGGGTGTCCACGACCCGTCCGGCCTTGTCCATTATTAATTCGGTCTCCGGCAAATCCAGATGTAACATTCCGTTTTTTGTTCGTCGTTTTTCAATTGCCCGGCTCAGTGTCGCCATATTCTTTAGCAGTTCGATGACTTCGGGCTTGATTCCTTTAGTGCGGCCTTTCAGCGTCTTGTCGGCCTGCTGATAAGTTAGTCGCTGGGTGGAGCACATCAAAGAGTTGGCGAAGCTGCGGGACAAGATGTTGGCATCCCGGTCGTAAGTGATGTAAACGCTTTTGACAAATCGCTTTTGGCCCGGCTGGAGACTACATATACCGTTACTCAAAATTTCCGGCAGCATTGGAATGGTTTTGCCGGGCAGATAGGCGCTGTTTCCACGAGTTCCCGCCTCGCCATCCAGCGTAGAATTCGATTGTACGAAATTGCTGACGTCGGCGATGTGAATTCCGAGGACCCAGTTGTCTTGCGCGTCTTTCTCAAGACTTATGGCATCGTCGAAATCTTTTGCGTCCGGCGGGTCAATTGTAATAATGACTTTTCCGGTTATATTTTCTCTGGCCTCGAGCTGTTCGGGTTTGAATTCGGCGGCGGCCTTTCGGGCCTGCTCGATGCAATCGGCGTCAAATTCAGTCGGCAAATGGTATTGGTGAATTATCGATGCTATTTCACTGTCATATTGTCCGGCTCTTCCGAGCACCTCGGTAATTACGCCGCGCGCCAGGTACTTTTCTGTCGGAAAGGAAAGTATTTCAACCACCACTTTATCTTTTTCTTTTGCGCCTTTTGCAGCGACATCATCAACTGAAATTGGTTCTGTAAAAGCTGTTCCATCCGGCTGAACGACCCATCCCTCGGCGTGTTTGAGCAGGGTTCCGACTAATTTGCTTTGTGCTCGTTCGAGAATTTCAACTATTTTGCCCTTGTATCGCATCTGTCCGGCGCGCTTGCCTTTTTTAACGACTTTTGCGGCGACTATATCGCCGGTCATTGCCGCTGCTGTTTCATCGGGCGGTATAAACAGGTCGCCGTGCGCAGCCGGCTCGAGCGGTATTACAAAGCCGAATCCTTTTGGATTTGCCCTGAACGTTCCTATGATTCGCCCGGACAGCGGCGGCAGGTTGACCAGATTTCTCTCGCCTGTAACGACGCGTCCTGCCCGGCGGAGCTGGTCGAAGGCCGATTTGAAGGATGGATAATCTTCTGAGCTTACGCCCAGCGCCTTCGCTAATTGCGAGAGTTTCAGCGGCGTATAGTCTGGGTGTTTGAGAAACTTGATTATTCGTTCTTTAAGAATTTCAGGCATTTAGCCCGATTATACTCACCCCGACATCTCCGCTCAACAACCTTATTTGGCGAATTTCTGTTGAAAGTGAGCCCGCCAATGCTATCATATAGGAGCGAGATTGTAGGCTGGGCCATGCCCATCAAAATCAACTGAGCTTGACGTCATGCGGAAACCATATAAACACAGTTAGGCCTCGAGCCAAATAGTTACGAAGAAGTATCTTGAAATATGAATCGTAAATTTTTAGGTGATGCCTTCGATGACTGGAAGGGATCAATTATTCAGCGATTATCGTCAGAAGGTTTGTTGAAAAATCTTGCGGTAGAACCAATGATTACCGACAAACAGCCGTGGGCTGAAAAGGAATTATCTACTTATTCACGTTTACTCAACCTCTGGGACATCCATTTAATTCTCCATCGCACTCAGGTGTTTGCTGGAAATAGAATGGAGTATTTCAAAAGTATTGGGCATCGGGGTGATTTATTTCTTGATCCAGACACAGGAATTACAACAGGAAAAACATCACACAAACATATCACTGCAAGTGAACTTAAAAACTTGTTAGAATCTGATACAACTCGCAGTCGACTTTTATTAGTTTATCAACACGCTGCACATGGTTCTTTTCAGGATCGTGTTGAATCAATCGCACAACATGTTTTCCGTAGAATTCAGAATTTGTGCTGCACAACATATGAGTGTGGAACGGTTGCTATGTTATTTTTTTCATTTCATAAAGGTCGTATTGTAGCAATAAAGAGATTCTTCGACGATCTTCTTGGCAATGGAGATAATGGCAGGGTAAGAATCTGGCCTAACTTCCGATTAAGCTGACCGTAACCTGCTGGCGCGTGTTATCTTCTCGTCATCTGAGATTTTGGATTTTAATCCGCCTTCGGCGGTTCTTTACTTTTGACTTTTCCGCTATTTTTTCCGCTTCACGCTTCACGACATACGCAATACGATATACGATATACGATATAGCTATGCTTTTTTCGCCTTCAGGCTGTTGAGCTTTTTGGCGAGGCGGGACTTTTTTCGCGCTGTGGTTTTTTTGTGCATTGTGCTGGTCGCGGCCGTTTTGTCGAGTTTGCTGACGACAAGCCGGTATTGTTCGTTCGCTGCTTCAACGTCGCCGCCGCTCAGTGCCTCTTCGAAGTGCTTCACTTGAGTTTTGACCTGACTCTTGCGTGTGCGATTAATGGTCCTTCTCTTTGCGTTTTGTTTGATTCTCTTTTTTGCTGATAACGAATGTGCCACTATAATCTCCATTTATTATTTACTATTGTTCATTTATCAACGTTTCTCAACTTATCTACTCGCTGACGGACGTCTTTGAACCCGAAATCAAGCTGTGCAATTTTGCGGTAGATTTCCAGCGCTTTTTCATTATCACCCTGCTCTTCGTAAGCGAGCGCCAGATTGTAACGCAGTTCTTTAGCGATGCTGTCATCTTTTATTTTGTAGGACTCTATCGCCTGCGTAAAAACATCAATCGCATCTGCAAACCAGCCCTTGAGGAAAAAGCACATGCCTATTTTGTCCATCGCAGAAATCTTATGTCGCGGGTCTTTCTGGGCCTCCTGGAACAGGGGTATTGCCTCATCATACTGTTTGTTCCGGACCAGCCGAACAGCAAACTCATACTTGGCCTGCAGGTCGGTTGGATAGTTTCTGACGCAGATACGGTAATGTCCTAATTCGATATTGTCAAGTTGTGCCGAGAGCGTGGCGAGTCTGGCCTTGGCTCGTACATCATCAGGGTTACTTTCAACAGCATCCTTTGTTTCTCTGATTTTGCGATTGACGTGTTTTATTCTTATCTGGCCCGCCCGCTGCTTAAAGCTAAAGTCGCTTTTTGTTTTATACGCCGTTTCCAACAGCTCTATGGCCTCCTTATCGGCTTTGTCATTTTGCAGCTCGGATAAAACGTTAGCCAGACTAAAGATGTTCCTGGCCAGATTTGGGTCCTTGGCCAGTACTTTTCTCGCCTCTCGGACTGCCAATGTGCGGTAATCCTCGGTCTTTACAACGCCTTCCTGGGCGTGAAGCTTATCCTGGGCCTCGCGGTCCTTTATCGATATCCTGAAATCGCCTTCCTGGTCGTATTTGCCTCTGGCAACGGTTAGTTCGGCTGTGAGGTTTTTAAGCTCGTCTGCTAATTCTGCGTCCTCGGGTTTAACTCTGACGGCGTATTGGCAAGCGGCAAGTGCTCTGTCAAATTGACCGATAGCTGCGTAGGAATTTTTTAGCAGGATATATGTTTGGAAAGATGGTTTTTTTGCAGCATTAGTTGCCTGGAAGATTAGGTCGGCAATCCATTTAGCTGTTTGTGTGTAACCACCTGCTGCCGCAGCCCTTAGCATTGTCTCGGCATATGGCAGATGTCCCGGGTCCTTTGCGAAAAGATATTCGCCGTTAAGCATCTGTTCGAGGGGTGTTTTACCTCGCAGGCGCTTTACTCTTTCCATCATTGAAGGTTTTTTGCCACCTTTGCTCTGCCGTAGCATAGCCAATTCATAAAGCTCTATATGGCCCTGTTGCACTGCATTCGGGGCACAGCGGAGTCCTTCAAGGTACGTATCGATAGCGTAATCGAAATCTTTTATCTCCGCTACTTGTCGGGCTCTGTCGAAAAAGACCCCTGCCTTAGCCAGTGCGATGGCATCTTGATTTTGGAGATTTGCCTGTCCTGCGCCGTTCTTGACAGATTTACCGGAATCGGACTCCTGCCTTTCCTTTTCTCTGGCGGCGGCCCATTCATCTGAGAGTCTTTGGAACTCTTCTGCCAAATCTCCATCCTCAGGTTTAAGTTTGATGGCGCATTCGCACGCAGCGACGGCTCTCGCGAGTTGGCCAATTGCTGCGTAGGAATCTTTTAGAAGGCAATATATTTGTAAAGATGGTTTTTTAGCGCCATTGTTTGCGAGGAACACCAAATCTGCAATCCATTTAGCGGTTGCTTTGTAACCGCTGGCTACTGCGGCGTTTAGTATTATCTCGGCATAGGGAAGATGGGCGGGGTCTTTTGCGAGAAGATATTCGGCGTTAAGCATTTGCTCAAGCGCTGTTTTGCCTTGCAGGTGTTCTGCTATTTCTGCCGGTGAGGGTTTTTGACCCCCTTTTTCTTCTCGCAGAAGCGCCAATTCGCGAAGCTCTATATGGCCGTGCTGGACCGCACCCGGGTTGCGGCGGAGACCTTCGATGTACAGACCGATGGCGGAATCAAAGTTGTTTGCCTTGGCTGCCTTACGAGCTCTGTCGAAAAAAAATACGGCCTTGGCAGAATCTTGAATATCTTTTTCTGGCATATCCGGCGTCTCGTATTTTGTATCTTATATTACACTTCAGGAGAGGTATTTTACATTTACAATCTCATCTGTTATAGTAGTATTCGGCCTGAATTTGTCAATAGATAAATAATCTTGTATAAAAACTAAGGTCGTGTTATAGAGCAAGTTGCATAAAAAATAGGTGAAGGAGAAATCAAATGATAACGGCCCTTGAACAATATGACCCGCAGATTTACGAGCTTATAAGGCAGGAAAAGGCACGTCAGAGTGCTTCAATCCGTCTGATTGCATCGGAAAACTATGTATCCAGAGCTGTGATGTTGGCCAGCGGTGGTTGTCTTACCAACAAGTATGCCGAAGGCTACCCCGGCAAACGGTATTATGAGGGGCAGCAGGTAACCGACCTTATCGAAAAACTGGCCCGGGAACGGGCCAAAAAGTTATTCAGGGCAGACCACGCAAACGTACAGTCTTATTCCGGGTCAGTAGCCAATCTGGCTGCTTATTTCGCTTTGGTCAAGCCGGGCGATACGATTATGGGGCTCGCCCTAACACACGGTGGCCACCTGACCCATGGCTGGCGAGCCAGCGTCTCCGGCAAGATTTTCAATTCCATTCAATATACCGTCAATCCCGATACGGGAAGATTTGACTATGACCAGATTGAGGCCCTTGCCAGGAAACACAAGCCGAAAATCATCATCTCCGGCGCTACGGCGTATCCGCGGGAGATTGACTTTGAGATATTCGGCCAAATCGCGAAGGATGTCGGCGCATATCACGTCAGCGATATAGCCCACATTGCCGGCCTTGTGGTAGCCGGCATACATAAAAGTCCTGTGCCGTACGCAGATATAGTCTCAACCACGACACATAAGACACTGCGGGGGCCTCGCGGTGGTATGTTGCTGTGCAAAGCCGAGCACGCAGAAAATGTGGACAGGGCTGTTTTCCCAGGTCTGCAGGGCGGCCCCCACATGCACACATTAACGGCGATAGCGGTGGCACTGGCTGAAGCTGATACGCCGGAGTTTGTTGCCTATGCGAAGCAGATAGTCAAGAACGCCAGGGTCCTTGCCGAAAAGCTGCTCGAAAACGGCTTCAGTCTCGTCTCCGGCGGCACCGATACTCATTTAATCTTAATCGATTTGCGAAGTAAAAACGTGAGCGGCAAGAAGCTGGCAAAGGCGCTGGACAGGGCGAGAATTGTTACTAATTACAATACCATACCTAATGACCCTGCTCCACCATTTAACCCGAGTGGATTGCGTATGGGGACGCCGGCAATTACCACTCGCGGGATGAAAGAACCGCAGGTTGAGCAGATTGCCGGCTTTATAAATAGAGTAGTTGAAAACATCGACAATGAGTCGGTAATCGAGGAAGTTGGAAAAGAAGTTTTACTTTTATGCTCGCAATTTCCCGTGCCGGAGCATTTTATTATACCGAACAAAAAAAATAGCGTATAGCGTATGGCGTGTAGCAGATAGTAATGTCATTGCGGGCGAGGCGCAGCCGAGCGCGGCAATCACATAACCATAGCCGGATACCAAAGATGCTCAAGGAGTAACCGCATGGCGCAGGAAGAACAGGTGCTCGTTGTCGAGCGAAAGGTCCTTGAGCAGGCAGGGATGTTCCAGGGTCTTACATTGGACGTCGCTCGGTATCTGGGCAAGCTGTTCGCCCCGGGCATTCTTCGCTTTATGCCCCGGCCGCAGGCCGAGGCGGACCC
>JGI10211J14876_10000842_pt1 | contig 13302 bp, 14 predicted proteins | sample Etolagsediment_FD_14876 | JGI IMG/M metagenome (IMG submission 14876)
GTGTATGAACAACACAGAATACCTTATTACATAGGTTATTATAGAGAATGTAGAGATACTAATACTCAACAAGAATGTTTAACTGAAGCTAAACAATGGATTAGAAACAAGGCTATTGAAAGACTTGATGAAGAAGTTGAATGGATTGAAAAACAAAAAACACAACCCGTTGATGAAATAGGAATAAACGATTTTAGTGATTTAATTGGAAGTGTTTCATAAACATAACCAATATTGGTGGTTAGGGAGTAATATTTATTATGCCTCAATATAGTTCAGCGTTTGAAGTTCGTGAACCAGTTTATAAGTTTGATGCGGCTGGTTATCAAAAGTTTGCTCAAATGAAAACTCAAAAAGCTACGCAAGATGTTGAACAAAAAGCTGTTGAAGAATCTAAACGTAGAGATGCAGAAGTTGCTCGTAAAGAAGCGATAGCTAAACAGCAAAGAATGAAAGCTGAGGCGATTGAAAAAGATGGTTCAAATGTTCAGTTTGGAAGAGTTAGGGCTACAAGGGCTAAGAGAGCTGAGTTGCGTAAAGCCAAAGCGACTGCAGAGGCCCAGAGGCGTTTGGAAGAGTTTAAAGCGAAAAGAGAGAAAGAATTGCAAAAAGAAGTTAAGTCAGGAGAATCGCAGTTTAAAACTTTGACTGGTTATCAGAATGTTGTTTATGGTAGGAATAGAATTAATGTTACTTCTCTTGATTCTATTCAAGCATCAAAGTCTGGTGGAAGCAGAGCAGAAAGAGATGCTGATATTACTAATCAGCAGTTGGCTCGTGAAAGTGGTTTGGTTTATGATGCTAATAAAAACCAGTTTAAAACTTTGACTGGACAAGTAACTGTTGCTCCTAAAGCAAGTGATGGAAGTTCTCAACTCGTGTATTCAGACAAACCTTTGAATAGAGAATTGAAGGTTTCTAAAGTTTCTGATGCTCCTAAAAATTTTACTAATCAAAAAGCCAGACAAATATCAGGAGGTTCACAACCTTTTATTGCTATTCGAACAGACCCTAAAACAGGTTTTATAGAATCACAAAAAATAGTTGAAACAGACTTAGACTCTGGAAAAATAAAAGAAACCCCTCTTGCTTTCACTCCACAATACAAAGCAAGACAAACATTATATGATAACCTTGCTTCTGATTCTTTAAAAATTGAAACTGATGAGAGAGTTTTGTCTGATCCTGCTTTAAGAGAAACTAAAATTAGACAAAGAGATGCTGAAATTAAAAGAACTCAAGCATATTCTAATTATTTGCGTGGAAAATATTTTGAAGCTCAAAAAGAAGCTGGTTTTTATAAAGACGTTCCAGCTGATGTTAAAACTATTGAAGAGTTACAAGCTTTCCAAACAGCTTCGAGTGAAAAGAAAACTAAACAAGACGAGTCTGCTGTTGCTTTGGTTGAAAGAAAAATAGAAGCTTTTAACAAAAAGTGGAGTAATGCTGGCGAATTACCTCCTGAAGTTTATAATGAATATTTAAATGAAAAAATGGATATTGAACAAAGAATTGCAAATATTAATGTTCGTTTTTCTAAAAGACAAGCTTTTTACAATGCTTTAGATGCTGCTTCTCCAAAAGACGAATCTAATTTTGAGATTGCTGAAACAAGTTTGAAAAGTTTTGCTGGAACTCCTGCACAAAAAGCTATTGCTGAAAGAGGAGATACTTTGCGTATTCCCGGAGTAGCTAATGTTAGCGGAGCAGGGTTTCTTGGTTATTTACAAAGAGGAGCAGAAGTTGCGACTGGACAATTTGGAGAATTTAGTGATGTTGGTTCAACTGATGTTTTGAAAGCTCCGACTACGTTTGAAGAAAAACTTGATTTTAGAAAAGATTTTGGAACTCGAATGGCTAAAATAGAAATGGAAGATCCTTATGATACAAAAGATTTGCAAGAAGATTTAGGAATCATTGGAACAGACGTTGCAATTGGAGCTGGTGTGGGAGCTGTGGCTGGAACTATTGTTCCAGGAGCAGGAACTGGAGCTGGAGCAATCACTGGAGGATTATCAGGTTTAGTTGGTGGAACTGCTGACGTTTTAACTGATGAATTTGTGTTTCGACAAACTGGTTCGAGAGAAATAAGTCAATCGGCAGGATTTGTAACTGGTTTTGGTGCAGCTGTTGTGAGTGCTGGGCCTATTAGTAAAGGAGTTTCAAAAATTTATTCTTATAATCCTCGTGTTGTGGGTAAACCTCAGAGTATTGCTCGTGATTTGGGAGATGATACTCTTCAATTGAGAAGATATTCTCAAGTTAGGACTGGTGTTGGGCCTCTTGGAAAGTCTTATGATGTTGTGGATGATTTGACTATTAGTCGGATTGAGTTTGACGATATTTTAAGAGCAACTGCTAAGACTCCGGGTTCTACGACTTATTATAATTTTGAGCCTTTTAAGTTAAGTGATGATGTTTTTGCGAATCGTTATACGATTGATAGTGTTGCTAAACCTACTTCTAATGCTTTGTTGTATGTTGATGATACTGATGTTGAAAAGGTTTTTGGGCGTGGTGTTGGTGGGAAAGCGTTTAAGGTTTCTGATGATGTGATGCAAGGAATTGATTTTTCTAAGTTTGAAGGTTTTCAACGTATTAAGGAAGTTGGAAAGTTTGAAGGTTTAAAAAGACAGTTTGGTAAAGGAGTTAGTTTTGTTGATGATAGTGTTGATGATATTGTTCGTGATACTGGTTTTGCTAAAGTTGATGTAATGGGAAAAAAAATTGTTGAGGGCAGTGGCAGGGTTAGGACTTTTGATGTTAAGGGTATTACTGCGAGTAAGACTGATAGTGTTGACGATATTTTAGACGATGTTGTTAAGAGAGCAAATAAAACTGCGTTGCCTGCTCAAAAGAAATTGAAAGGAACTCGTTATCCTGAGCTTGGAAGAAACCAGTTAAGTGTTATAGATGATACTGCTGATGATTTTGTTCGTTATAGAGGAGAAGAAGGTTTGATTAAAGTTGAAGGACAGTTAGATGATTTTTTAGGCAGAGCAAAAACTACTAAACAAGGAACTGATTTGTTCACAGATAACTTTGAGGATTATTCAAAAGCAATCAGTTTTAAACAAGAAAAAGGTTTAACAAAATCTTTGGTTGAAAGCGGAGATGAAACACTAATTAGTCCAACACAAAAATTTAGGGCAGACACTCTTACTTTTGCTGGAAAAAAAGGTTCAGGGTCAATAACCAAACTTAACATTGAAGATTATCCTGAAGAATTTATTTTAAGAATAGAAAAATCAGCAGAAGTTTTACCAAAAGGAACAAAGTTTACTGATTTAAAAGTTAGCAAAACCAAACCTTTAAGACTAAGCGAAGGAGATGACGTGTTAAAACTAAGTCCACCAAAACTTGATGCTCCAAAAACTCCAAAACTTAAATTACCTAAATCTTCAACAGGAACACTTACAGATGCTCAATTAGATGACGTGTTAAAAAAGAGTGGTTTGGTTACAAAAACTAATATTAAATCGCTTTCAAAAACAGGAACACTTACTCTTCAAAAAACTGGTTCGACAACAGGATCTATAAGCGGAGCAATAACAAGTTCTCGAACAGGAACAGGAACTATTGCTGTTACTAAAGTTAAACCCCCTTCAACAAGTGAAACAGGAAAAACTATTGATAAAGTTATTAATGAATCAAAAACAGGTTTTGGTTCTAATAATGTGTTTAAAGAATTTGAAAAAACTATTAGTGATTCAAGATTGTTGTTTTCAAACAGGTTTGTTACAACACCAAACATTAAAACTGGTGTGCTTCCAAGATTTTCTGAAAAAAGTCTTTCTGGACAATTAAGCAAGTTTAACATTAAACAAGTTGAAGCACAACTTGTAAAACCAACTCAAACAACAGGACAACCAGTAGCAGAAACTACTACTCCTGCACAAACAACAGGAACAGCAACAAGCATTTCTTACCAGTTTGACATTCCAACTTATTCTCCTCCAAGACTTCAAACACCAACAATTACAACGACTCCAACTCCGACTCCTCCTCCAATAACTCCTAATATTAAAGTGCCTCCTACTCCTCGAATAGACTTAGGTTTTGGTAGTAAGAAAGAAAAAGAAAAACCTTTGCCTAAAGGAACTCGACAAGGATATAATGTTTATGTAAGAAAAGGAATCGGAAGAGGAATAATAGACAAAGTTCTTGTTGCAGAAAATGTTCCTAAGAAAAAAGCTATTCAAACAGGATTAAAACAAGCAGCAAAATACACTCAACGAACTGCAATAATTGAAAAAGGAAAACCTACACGCAAAAAAGATATTAGGCAAGTTTCAAAAGCATTATTAAAACAATTCAGAGGCCCGAAACCAAAATCAAAAATTAAAGAAAATGGTGCTGTGTTTGTAGAAAAATCAAAACACGCTATTGATACTAAACAAGAAAAAGAAGGTATTCCTTACAAAGCAGCTACACAAAAACGCTTATTTTCAGGGTCAAGAAAGATTAAATATAAAATGCCAAAACTATAAAATTCGATAACCAATAGTGGTAGAAACAACACTAATAATACTATGAACTATAAAGTATTAGCAGCAATTCTGTTAGTCTTCATAGTGGCAACCACAGTAAACGCAGCTGCACCGACAGTGGGTGCTGTAACTGTAACAAACAGCTACACAAACGATTTGAATTACTTTGGCCAGCCCTTCACTTTATCAGCAACAGCAAGTGGAGATATAAATGCAGATTCTGAATGTTGGTATTTTATATCGACAGGAGGAACGCCTTTAGCTGGAGATTTTAATTCAGACACAGNACGTTTGTTCAAAAACAATAGCCAGTGTCGCAGGAAACGATGACTTTAATTTTAGCATTGTCGTTTTAAGCGGAACAGGAGATGCTAACGGAACAAGTCCAACAGCATACTATTGGAAAGACACAAATGCTCCAAGCGTAGCAAAAACTGACTCCGGAGAATACACAGGAACAAGACTGACACTAACTTGTTCTGACACAGCGACAAACACCGGAAATGGTTCAGGTTGTGCAACAATCTATTATTCGACTGATGGAGGAACAAGCTATTCTTCAACAACAAATAGCTCAGTTGTCGTTTCGTTGAGTGAACCAGGAAATTACGATGTGAACTACTATGCAGTAGATCAAATCGGAAACACAGTGTCTTCAAGCCAAACAAGTTATACTATCAGGCAAATGCCTGTGTCAAGTTGTAGTATGATTGCTTTGTCATTGTTTTTAGTAGCAGTAGGACTGATACTATTCACAGTAATGGGTGCTTTCGTAGGAAAACTTGATGTTCCACAACTCGCAATTTTGTTAGTTGCGGTAGTAATCACTCTTGTGATAGCTTGGACAATCTATAACACGACAGGGTGTGCATTGTAAAGGTGGTATGAAATGGGATTTCAAAAAGCAATAGAGCTGTGGTTGATGGGAGGAATTATGTTAATCATCCTGTTTAACTTTCTCTCAGTAACCGTTCCAATGGCTCAAGAAACTATCGATAATGCCGATGCTGGCGTGTTTTCAATGGGCGAGGCTTCAAAACTCTTTTTAGGTTTAATTGGGTTTGTTGCTGCTGCCGGCTTGCTATATGCAGGTTTGAAGGAGGCGTTAGCTCCGGATGACAGGACTCGAATGGATTACTACGGATAGCCAATTGGTTATTCGTGGTTTTTCATTTTTTTTTGGTGGTTAGATGAGTTTAGAAGAACAATACAAGGGTTGCAGACACAAAATGATTCAAATGATTCAGGAAACACAAGGCGAGGTTGATTGTTTTGTTTAAGAAAATATTTGTTTTGTTTGTTTTAATATTTATGTTTTCAAATGTTTTAGCCGTAACTTATGATGACTTTGAAGATGGAGATTGGACAGATGATACTTATTATGACTGGGTTTATTCAAATGATGATGGAGATGGTGTAATTGAAGTAAGCACAGATGTGGCTTTTGAAGGAAGTTATAGTTTAAAGAGTGAACAAGGAGCAACTAATAGTGATAAAGCAGAATTTAACGAAACCCCTCCAACTGATTTTAGTTTTTGGGTTTATTTAGCAACTTCGGGAGGAAAACATAACGGGAGATGGTATGATGGGGGAACAAACAAAGCGTCAGTGCTATTAACTCAAGGCACAGGTTTTGGCCATAGTTTTGATGGTGGAATGGACACGGTTTATTCAGGAACAATTGCAGAAGATACGTGGTATAGAATAAGGATAGTAAGAACAAACGGAACGAGATATACTGATATATATTTATATGATTCTGATGGTGTTGAATTGTATAGTGAATTAAATATTGATTATGGTTCAACTTTTAACACAACAAAAGTGTGGTTTTATGCTAATGGTGCAAATCAAACAATCTATTACGATGATGTTGGTGAATTTTATGAATTAACGTTAGCAACACCGACAATAATTGATCCGAATGGTGGTGAAAACTATTTTGTTAATGCGACAACAAAAGAGATTGAAATTGATTTTAATATGAACACTAATTTGGACATTAATAGTGTTCAAATTGATTTGAATTATGGAACAAGCGGAACACAAGGAACAGGAACCACAATATTAACTGACAATAATATTGGAACAAACGGGGTTGTTTGTGATTCAAACATTGGAAATGATTATTCTTGCAGTTACACTTGGGATTATACAGGTGTTGGAACAGGCGACTATTATATACAAATGGAAACAAGTTCAAGTGGTTCAAGTCAATATGACGCGAGTGACGCCACTTTTGGAATAATAAATCCTAATATAACTTTTAATATATATGATGAAGAAACAAATTTACTAACAAATGGTGCAACTATAAGTGTAAGCCCTTCAATAGACGGGAATTCATCATGGATATTAACTGATACTAATACTCAAACAATAAACTTAAACACAATAGGTATAACAGACTCAACATTTACTTTTACAATATCAAAAGCTAATAATCAAACAAGATATTATATAATAGATTTAAACAATCAAATGAAAATGGATGTAAACTTTGCTTTACTAAATGACACAAACGGAACAAACGTAGAATTTAAACTATACGAACCAGACCAATCAACACTACTATCAAACGCATACATTAGCGTAACCAACTACAACAGAACAGGATTACAAATGGACAGACTAAAAACCAATGCAAGTGGAGAAGTAACCCTAAACCTAAACATGACTGATGGAAACTATTTATTCTCAATAATTGCATCAGACGGAGATACTTTCGACTATAACACAGTAGCACTAACAGTTTACAGGCCAAAAGATGAAACAACCGGAGCAGATATTAATGCAAACTGGGATATTACATTAAGCGGATTAACAAGCGGTTCTTATGAAAACATTGAAGACACAAGACAAATAATAGCAGTTTATTCAAACACTGTTCAATACTATATTTTAAACATTGGAAGCGATTCAAACGACCCAGTTTATAATGATAGAAAATATGAGTTTAACACAACAGGAAACCCAAGCACTGAAACAATCCAACCATTCTTAACAAGCAGTGAAGATGCAACCGCAATCAAACTTGTTACTCTCGCAGACAATGGTTACACTGTTGAATCTTATCCTTATGTTGAAATACAAATTTACAAAAACATTACAGGAGAAGGAAGAAGTTTAATCGAACAAACTCTTACAGATGCTAAAGGAGAAGCTTTTGTTACTCTTGTTGCTGGAGATACTTATGAGTTTGAAATTTATGTTGACGAAGTATTACAAACTTTTAATGGAAGCAGCGTTCAATATTTGAAGATTACTGGTTCTGAAATTTATTTTACTATTGTTACTGCAACTTCGAGTGTTTCGCAAACTACTCAATATGGTTTTAATGTTTCTTGGACTCCAAGTTATCAATATTTAGACCAGAATAGTGGAGCAACCGCAGACTTTTCACAAACAATTACGAATGGTAGCGGTGAAAATATTGTAGTTGTTTCAACTATTAGTCAAAATGGAATAGTGCTAAGCACAGATTCTTACACTGGTTCTGCATCAACAACTACATTAAATCATAGTGTAGGATGGGCGAGTATTACAGGCGGTTCATTAGAAGCAAAAATAGTGATAACCTATGATGGAACAGATTACAATTACACTTACATATACCACGTTGGAAACAATTTCGGAGGATACTACGATCCTATCTATGGATTAAGATATGGTTTACGTTCAGACTTTGGATGCGGAACAGGAATATGTATCTGGTTAATAGCAATCGCTTTGATTATTAGCATTGGAGCAGTATTATATGCAAGCATAGTAATGGGAGCTTTGGGTTCACAAAGCGGAAGCATTGCGTTTGGAATAATGCTAAGTTTCTTTACATACTTGTATTGGATTCCTCTTGAATTATGTATTGCAGTATGGATTGCAATTCTTGCATTTGTTATAAGTGATAGGAGGGGTAGTTAAATGGATGAATTTACAAGCATTGCAATTTGGTTTTTAATTGGAATACTTGCTATTAATGCTTCTGTTGTTGCTTTTGGTTCAGCAGATAGTTTTAACGAAGCAAATCTTGGAATAGGTTATGATACTGATAACATGGTTGTGTTTAGTAATGCTGATGTTCAAGCTTCTTTGGGCGATGTTAATTCTACTACTGACGGAACTATTACAAGCACTATTCCTACTGATCCTCTTGGTTTATTGAGTTATGCGACTGCGAGTATTTTCAGAGTAATTAATTGGATTATACAATTTTATTTTGCTTGGTATTATTTGTTAGCAGTTTTAACTGCTGGGATGCCAGGTGGTAGTATTATTCTTAGCATTGTTGCTCCAATCGTTGGAATCATTCAAATAGTTGCTACTGGAGTAGTGTTTTTGAAAGCTGCTGGAGTTATAGGAGGAATTATTACATGATACCAATCGTTTTGTTGACTGATGCAAGCACTGTTACTGATTTGTTTTACAATAGTTTTGTTGAATGGACTGGTGGAGATTATGTTATCATTGGAATTGGAGTTTTATTCATGCTTGCTATGGCTTTGATTATGGCTAAAGCTCGTAGCAGCACTGCTGTTGTTGTTGGTATGGCAATGGCTTTTATTCTTAGCATTTTTAACCCGGCTTTTGCTTTCATTTTCTGGTTAGCAGTTATTGGAAGCGTGTTTGTTTTGGTTAATGGTGTTAGGAAGTGGATTACAGGACAATAAAAAAGGAGGTTATGATATGGCTACATTTGAAGAATTAATGGAAGCAAAAAAGCGAGAATATGGTATGTTCGACAAACCAGTTATGGAAAAAAAGGTTGATTCAAAACCAATTTTAACTCCACAACAAAGAGCAGCTATTGCTAAAGCTCAATACCAAGAAGCATATTACAAACAAAAAATGAGTCGGTTACGCCCTCAAAAAAGAATGAAAATGAAACCGATGCGAAAAAAAGCAGAGCCAACAATACGAAAAGAAGATATTGAAAAGGCTGCTAAATATGCAAAACAAGGTGTGAAAGCTGGAAAAGGATTACTCGCAAAAGCTCGTGAAAAATTTGGAAAACCAAAAAAAGGATTTCCTAAAGCAAAATATTAACACTTGTAAAGTTTAATCCTTTCCGTAGATTGAACCAAAAAACAATTTAAGTCTTGACTCGTAAAGGCTAAGTATGAGGTTTCCAATGCAGGATAGTCCGGGTTCGGGTAACTTGCCTTATAACCCGTATCCAAACCTCTGTAAACAAACCACCAACCAAACCTCCAATCATTATAAACAGGAACATTCAACTCAACTCCTAAGTCAATAGCCTCGTCAACTAATTTTAACTCTGCTGTATTTGGCGAGGCAAACAAACCAAGCATAGTGAAAGCCATACAAAAAGCAAAACCAACCAAAATCAAATTAGGCCAGTGTTTAAATTTTTCAGAATACTTATTTTCAAACTCAACAAAACCCATTGCAAAAAAAGGAATTGCAAACAACATATATTTTATTTTTAAAAACCCTACTAAAAAAGTAAACCAACCAGCCAACCGAACTTTTTTTGGAATATCAAGAACAGCTGGAAACAAAAACATCATTGGAATCATTCCAGCACCAATTTGTTCTTCAGCAATTTGTAACTCTGTTCCAACTCTTCCAACTGCATAACCATATAATTGTGAAAATTTTGAAACAAAAATTGGAACACTGATTAATAATAGTTCAAATGCTATAAGACTTAATGCAAAAAAACCAATTAATGAACCTTCCCAAAAATAAAAACTGATTAAACACGTTATAAGCGTAGCTACATAGGAAATACTCTTTGTTTTCAATTTATTACTATTTACCCCTATACTAAACAATGCAAAAGCTATGAAAAAAATGCTCCATCCAAAAATATCGTTTTCAAATTTCATTGCTTCTTGAAAAAGAAGGGGAGTAAGACTTGCTGAATAAAATCCTGCACGCCAACCATTTTTTGAACAATATTTTTCTCCAGCAAAAGCGATTGCAAGGATTGATAAAAAGTAAAGAGAAAATAAAATCATTTTTATTAAAAAAACATTACAAGGCAACAAATTTAATATTTCGTTTGCTCCGGATAAATTGTAATTAGTTCCGCAAGCGTTTGAAAGAAAAGCGTAAGAATCATAGTAAGCAAGATTTGGGTTTATAATATAACCCATGAAAGGGATTAGACACACTAAAAATAGTGCGAACACTTCTTCTTTATTCATAAATATCCAAGTCTTTGCATTATACTATATATTAGGTAAGTAAATATTCCACCAGCAAACAATCCTGGAAGAATAAACTCCATAAACACTGGAGGAAATAAAGCATCTACAAATAATATCATCTTACTCGCACCCACTCGTCTTTTTTCCAACCACAATTTTGACAATGTGTAATTAATCTTTTCATATACAATCCTTTTCTTCCTGAATAAAATTTTAATAATTTTACACTTCCACAATCAGGACAAGTCATTCAACAACCCTTCCTAAAACATCTTCAAAGTTTTTCTCTCCAAGCCTTCTTTTCAATAAAGCTTCAGTGTAATTAACATAACGCATACTCGTATCAATTCTTTTGTGACCCAAAAGTTTTTGCACAGCCATTGGGTCGCCTGTTAATTCTCCTATGTGTGTAGCTCTTGAGTGGCGTAGCCAGTGGGAAGAATATCTTTCGTCATATTTTTTTAGTTCTGAATCTATGAGTTGGCAAATTCTTGATCGTGTAATGTTGAATACATATTCTCCTTTTGAGTTTGGGTTGAATAACCATTCGAGCATAATGTTGAATAGCCATTCTTCTTGTTTTCTTAAAACAAATCCTGTCCATTTAGGCACTTGTTTTTTGTCTGGTTTTTTTCTTTGTTTAAAATTTGGGTGTTTAACCCTTAGTATTTCTTCTGTAAATTCTATGTCTGTTTTTTTTAATCCGTCAGTGATTACTTTTTCTGTTTGATTGTTATAGTAGTGTAAGTAATAATGTCCGAGTTCTCCTGCTCTGCATCCGAGTCCGTATTGGTATGCGATTAGTGCTTGTGTTCTTGTGTCTTTGCAGTTGATTATTATTCGTTTGATTAGTGAATATGGGATGCTTTCTTTTTCTGGCATTGTTTGACCTTTTAATCTAACCATACAAACGCCTCCGGGAGTGAAAAGCCATCGGTTTAATGAATGATTTAAACCAACCTATACTATATACACCAAATTTTCGAAAAATAAGACTTGTATAATAAATTATAGAAACACTCCTACTATATATATAAGATTTCATTATACTACACCCTTATTTAATGACGAAGTTATCTTTTGAGCAAGATTTATGCCTATACCAAAGCTTTCTTTTATAACACTCCAATCAAATTTATCTCCAGTCTTATACTCATCAGGACTACATTTAATCTTCTCAATAATCTCACTCCTTGAAAGTATCTTCTCTTCAGCCTCCTGTTCAGAATACTTACCAATCCACTCCTTAGCCATAGCAGTCTTAAACTTCAACTTCACACCCAAATAATCCTTATACAACCAAGCCGGACTCCAATCAAAAACCAAAGCCTTCAACCTAACCCTCTTCTCCTCCAAAGGCCTCCACAAAACAGGCATCTTCTTATACGCCTGACCACTCATAGGATTCATATCACTCCAATACAAACGAGCCTTAATACTCTTCTCCTGATGATTATTATACTGACACCACAAAACACCCGTAGTCGAAACCATCTTAATATTCTTATCAATCTGAGTAAGACTCGGAGCAATATAAAAAACAGTCAAAGCCGAATCACGATAAATAGTCTTCAACTTACCAAGAGTCTTATTAGACTTAGACAAACTCGAACGAGAATCCGCACCCTCTTCAGAACCAGCAATTTCATCAAAAATAATTACCGAACCCTTCTTCAACTTTCCTTTAGAATCTCCATCAACAAATAATTTCAAAAAATCATGAACACTATAAACAACTCTCTCAAGACTAAAATCAGGATCAATATCATAAGCAATTCTTAAAGCCAAAGAACTTTTCCCAGAACCAGTTTGTCCAATAATCATAAAGTCCGAATTAGAATCTTCCCTATTCCATCGATGAAAAATCTTTGCATATAAAAAGTTTTGGCGAACGTGCTTAGGCATAACATAAACCACTATTAATCATCCTCTTCTACTTCAAAACCTTTAAAATCATCCCAAACACCATCATTATTCGCAACACGATACTCAGCCTCCTCAATAGGCAACAAATCCGCATTACCCAACTCCTTAACAAGCAAAGCATACCAAACAAGACTCGCATCAAAAAAATCAGTATTATAAAAATCCGGCCTCGACTCCAACAACTTCAACTTCTTCTTAATAGGCCCAACAGCACTCAAATATTTCTCACTCAAACGATAAGACAACATCGCCTCAATAGTTCCAAGAGTATTCCTAATGCTCGACTCTAAAGCAAAAGTATTCCGAGTTCCACCAACAACATTACTTCTTTCAGCATACAATTTATTCAACCTATCAAGCTGAATCAAAATAGTCATTTGTAAATTATTTTTTTGTGATTTAATATCGCTTGGATCTAAAGCCACAAAAGAAGAAGTATCCATTTATTTTTCCTCCTTGTAAGCATCTCTATCAAACGAACCAGCAAGAGCCATGAGCCTCCCAGCACTAATCACTTTATGATACATTAACCAGTCTATTAAATCACGATCTTCAAGCATACCATTTTCTAACAAACCTTTAATGAACAAACCTATTGTTCGGTGCAAGCCTCTGTGGTAAGCGATTGAATATCTTGGCATTGGACATGAATCTCCAAGACTGCAAGATTTTAATTCAATCTTAAATTTTTTAACTCTACGCATCTTTTCCTT
>JGI10211J14876_10000843_pt1 | contig 13296 bp, 13 predicted proteins | sample Etolagsediment_FD_14876 | JGI IMG/M metagenome (IMG submission 14876)
TTTTGAAATGGGCCAGCCGTAACAAGAAAAATCAAATTGTTGTAGGCTTTGCCCTTGAAGACAAGGCCATCCGCAAAAACGCCGAGAGGAAACTTAAAGAGAAAAACCTTGACATGATTATCGCCAACACCCCCGCCGCCATCGGCACCGATAAGACCTCGTTCGAAATCAAAACGCGGAGGGGACAATGGATCAGATTCTCTAAGGCAGCAAAAATAACAGTGGCAAGAAAAATTATCCAAATGACAGGGAATCTCTCTTAACAGATTCTGCGCTGGCTCTAATCTAACAAGGTCTGAATCTGTCCTTTGGAGGGGAGGCCGTGCTGCGGGCCCCATGCTATATGGCCTTGCTTGTCGATGAGGTAATAAGTTGGCCAACCCCTGACAGAATAATCGTTGGCGATACGCCCCGGGTCGATACCTATTGGAAAGGTGATATTATTCTGGGCGATGAAATCGGCCATCCCTTCGGTTCTAAAGCTGGAATGAATACCGATGACGGCCAGGCCTTTGTCTCTGAATTTGTCGTGGATATCCTGAGTCTTTGGCACTTTTTGAAGGCATGGCCCACACCAAACGCCCCAGAAATCCAAGAGCACGACTTTGCCTTTTAGTGCTGATAACGAAATCGTGTCTCCTGATTGATCATTCAGGGTCAAGTCAGGGGCTGTCTTCCTTGCCTCAGGTGCAACGATATTAGCTAACGAAGCACCTCCGCTTACATAACCAGCCTGAAGTATGCGAATGTATCCGAAAAAACATGTCCAAAGAATAGTAAAAACTATACTAATCGACCCAATACCTTTCCAGCTTTCAAAGAGGCTCCATTTTGGAAGTGATAATCTCAGCACGTTGCACAGACAAAAAACAAATGAAGGTATAACAATAAGGCTTACCTTGATAATATAATCCCAATCGTAAACAGTGCATGGTGACGTATCAAACGGCGCACGAAGGACCTGTAAGATAAATAATGCAGATATAATGACGATAGCGGCTTGATAAGCTACGAGAAAAAGTTTTAACACTTTCACGGCTCAGTAATCCCCAAATCATCTTTTGTGAAGATGCTTTCGAAATTGTAGCCGGCGGAGGTAATATTCTCTTGGGCGCCCTGTTTGCGGTCGATGACGCAGACGATTTCCTTCAGTCTCGCCCCTGCTTCTGTGATAATCTTTGCCGCTTCGAGTACCTGTCCACCGGTCGTCGCGATATCTTCAACAAGCAGGACAACGTCGTCAGCCTTTAGCACGCCCTCGACCATTTTGCCTGTGCCGTAGCCTTTCTTGCTGTTACGAACAATGATCCAGTTTTTACCAGTAGCCATCGCAGTCGCTGCCGCCAAGGCAACACCGCCCAATTCCGCCCCCGCTATCAATGTAACATCATCGGTAACGTATTTGGCGAATTCATCACCGAGTGCTTTCAATATATCCGGACAGGTCTCAAACAGGTACTTGTCCAGGTAATACTTGCTGCGTTTGCCGCTGCGAAGGACAAAATCACCTTCCAGATAAGCGGTTTCTTTTATTCGCTTTATCAGTTCTTCTCTGGTCATTCTTGTATCCTTAAAGCTTTATTATAAAAGACAATTTTAAGGTTTAAGAGTGGATAATCAAGGCAAGAATTATTTATTGGTAATACTGTCATGTAGTATATATACTACATGACAGTGGATATAAAGAAGATAAAAAGGTTATCGGTCTTAAAAATCGTTCTGAACGGGGGTATTTAGTCAAAAAGAAGGAATTATTAAAGAAAAGAGAGAAAATTGTCGAGTTTAAAAGGATGATTGTAGTATATATACTACAATCATCTGTAATAAAAGCTTTTTTAATAATTAAAATCCTGAAAAAAGATCTTGCAGTTACCATAAAAGTTAATGTAGTATATATACTACGTTAACTTTTATGGATATTAAACTGTCAAAGAAGGGTAATTTATGGCAAGGCCTAAAGCGGATGACCGCCTAGCAATTTCCAAAGAAGACATAGAAAGCTTATTCGATGGAATGGAACAAAAATGTTTTGATCTAAAAGCAATAACTAAAATCTTGGATGAAAAAAGAACATACTGGAGGTTAGACAATGTATCACGATTTAAATTTATAGATTTTTTGATTGAGAAAGCAAAATTGAACAAAGTAATATTTGAATTTCCAAACAGAAGTGTTGCACGATACACATGGGGGGATGTTTCCAAATATAAACTAATGCTCTCTTTAAAACCAAAAAGTTTTTTTTCACACTATTCTGCAATGTATTTTAATAACTTAACAAATCAAGTTCCCAAAACGATTTACTTAAACCACGAACAAACACCTAAACCAAGGCCCAAGGGCAAATTAACTCAAGAGAAAATTGATTTTGCTTTCCAATGCAAAACAAGACTCTCAAATACAGTCGTCAAATATAATGATACAAATATACGCGTGCTAAACAGCATGCATACAGGTGATCTTGGCGTTACAGAAATTGAAACTGCAGACGGCTTTACGATACGCTTGACTAATATTGAGCGAACCCTTATAGATATTACAGTTCGACCAGAATATTCTGGAGGTCCCGTTGAAGCATTATCGGCTTTTAAAAATGCAGCTGAAAAAGTATCAATAAATAAATTAGTCTCAATGCTTAAAAAAATCAACTATGTATACCCATATCATCAGGCTATAGGGTTTTATTTGGAAAAAAGCGAAGCTTATAGAGAAAGTCAAATTAATTTATTGAGTAAGATTAAAATAAAACACAAATTTTATTTGATGCATCAAATAAAACAACCAAAATACTCTTCTAGATGGAAATTATTCTTCCCCGAGGGCTTGGCATAATTTCATACTCAATTCGACTACAAAGTTAAAATAAAATTCAAAGTCATATAAAGTAACGTTGGGTTTTACTGTATCTACAACAGAATGGAAATCGGGCTTATGAAATTCTTTATACTTAACGATTTTACTAAGTAAAAGCAAAGGAACTTTTTTTGCATCAAATATCTTTCTGAGTAATTCAAGATTTTTTTCACAAAGTAAATCGAGATGATATTCGTTGTCTACGACATAGATATCAAAAAAATCACGTGCTCTTGGGGTAGGAGTTGATTGTATTCTATAATCAGGCATTTGTTGACAGATAGATCTCAACTTCTCTAAAACAATCATTTCTGGAGAATATACATATATTGCGAGACCTTCAATTTCTTTTTCGACTTTTTGGTCACAACATTCATGCTTGCTAATTTCAATACTTAGAATTCTTTTGTGATTTGGTCCAACCTCAATTGACTGTCTTCTTAGAGCCTCGATGTTTTTATTGAGTTTATTGTATAGATCAGAATCGACTACTTTGAAATTTATAGAGTAACCTCCCCAAAAAGCAGGGAGGCTAGGATTTGCCATTTGTGGTTTTCTTTTTATCTTAAAATCAAAAACACGAAATCCATGATCCTTGAAAGTTCTAATGAGATTATCTTGAATCTTTTCGGAAAAGGAAAATAAGTCTAGATCTTTTGGCATGGAGAAATCTATGTCCATGGATGATCTATTGGCAATACGATATATTATGTCTAAAGCGTTACCTCCTTTCAAAACAAGGTTTTCCATGAGAGTATCATTAGAAAAAATGGCGATGATAGCTAGCTTTTTGATTTGTTCTAACTTGCCTATATCCATAGACAGTATCTCGGTCTGTTATTAAAAAATAATCAGACTATTATTGCTAGACTTTTAATTCTACTTTCCTGTTAAGTTCTTCGCGGTATTTTCTGCGGACCGGCGTTACGACCTCTTTGAGGAATTCATTTACCTGCTCGGGTGCTCGGCCGATGTAAGCTTTGGGTTTTAGCACCTTGCCGAAATTCACGTCGCCAAAGGCCTCGTCGGCTTTTAGCCGAGCAATCAGGTCATTAGGCTTGCCGAGCTGCTTAACCTGAGCAGCAGCTGCATGGGAATGCCGCCGTATCCTTTCATGAAGCTTTTGCCTGTCGCCGCCTGCCTGGACGCCGGCCATCAGGATATTTTCGGTTGCCATGAACGGCAGTTCCGCTTTTACTCTTGCTGCAACGACTTTCGGGTACACAACCAATCCGCCTGCGACATTGATTAGAATCTCCAAAATGCCGTCAACCGCGAGAAAGGTTTCAGCGATTACGACTCGCCTGTTGGCTGAATCATCCAAAGTTCTCTCCAGCCACTGCTCCGAGGCTGTCATCGCACCGCTGGTTGCAAGGCTCAAAACCAGTCTGCTAAGGGCCGTTGTCCTTTCACACCGCATCGGGTTTCTCTTATAGGCCATGGACGACGAACCGACCTGCGTTTTCTCGAAAGGTTCTTCAATTTCCTTCAGGTTGGCGAGCAGCCGAATGTCATTGCACATCTTATGGGCCGACTGGGCTGCGCCTGCCAAGGCATTCAATATTTGAGTGTCTATCTTACGCTGGTAGGTCTGGCCAGTAACTGCGCAGGTCTGCTTAAACCCAAATGCCTTGGCGACCATTTTGTCTAATCGCTTGACCTTATTACCATTGCCACCGAACAACGCCAGGAAGGAGGCTTGCGTACCGGTTGTACCTTTAACACCTCTGAAGGGCATAGTCGTTAGCCGATGCTCAATTTCTTGTAGGTCCATCACAAATTCATAACACCAAAGCGAGGCCCGCTTACCTACGGTTGTAAGCTGGGCGGGCTGATAATGTGTAAAGCCCAACGCCGGCATCGAGCGGTATTTCCTTGCGAATCTGCTCAGCAAATCAATGATACAGGCTAATTTCCCTGCCAAAAGCTTCAGCCCCTGTCGCATGATAATCAAATCAGTGTTATCACCCACAAAACAACTGGTCGCACCGAGGTGAATTATACCCGCCGCCTTCGGAGCCGCTTCGCCGAAGGTGTGAATATGCGCCATTACATCATGTCGAAACTTCTTCTCATACTTAGCTGCTTTCTTGAAGTCGATATCGTCTAAATGTCGGGCCATTTCATTTATCTGGGTTTGTTTGATATCAAGCCCTAACTTTTTCTGCGCTTTGGCCAACTCAAGCCAGAGTCGTCGCCAGGTTCCGAACTTTTTGGCCGGCCCGAAAAGCTCAGCCATCTCAACCGAAGCATTCCTCTCGACCAGAGGGCTTGTGTAAACACTGTTCTTTGCCATTTTGACTCTCCAAACTTGGCTGTTCACAGCCATTGTCTGAGCTGGCTGAGTCTAAGATTTTTTCAGCCATTTGTTTCTGAAAACATTTCGTATCTTGTCGGTAAATCGCACGCCCATCCGCTGGGTGCTGGTCTTGAAATCAGCCCGTCTTAGGTCCTCGCCGGTCGGCTTAACGGATTTGCCGAATAGTGTCGATGCAACACCTGCCATTAGTCCTAACCATGAACCCAATTTTCTGCGGACAGGTGTCATCTTTGCACCGCGATTTTAGTGCTTGCCAACAATTCTTCTCCGGTTCTGCTTGGATGGGACGATTGGCCGAACAGCTGATGCCGCTGGAGGATTTCCGGCTCCTGGTCATAATACCTCTGAACTGCTTCGAAGCCGCCCTCAGCGGGCCCTGCAGTCTTGTAGTTACCTTCAAGAAGCCACTGACTGATTTCATCATTATATTCAGCGGGATAGATAAGAGCGGTTACAAACTTCTGCTCGGCATACTTAGCCAGATGAACCTTCGCCCTTGCCGGTGGAGCCATCCTGACTGCCAGGTCAACTAATTGTTTGAAATTGGTCTGGGCCGATTCCAAATCGGTTGAATAGAAAAACATCCCCATCTCAAGCTGAAACAATTCTACCCGCGTGCCTTTAAGCTCCATTCGGCCGTTTGGATAAGCATTATGAATCTTATAAACCTTGATGTGCTTGAACTTTTCGCTCTCTAACAGTTCAGCGACTTCCTGGGCGGTAAAACCTATGCCGCTGTGATCACCGAAGTCGATAACGTACAAGCCGACATATTTTTCACAATTTTGGAGTTTGGGTAACTTCATAATCTTTATTTAACTCTCAACCGGGCAAATTTCCGCTTGCCGACTTGAACAACCATCCCGTCGGTTGGCTCGATTTCGGCATTAGGGTCGCTGACTTTTTTACCAGCGATACTTACCGCTGATTGCTTTATCATTCTTTTTGCCTCGCCGCCGCTTGCAACCAATCCGCACTTTACCAGGAGTTTACTTGCCATAATCGCATCAGCCTCAATGGCAACTACCGGCATATCGTCGGGAAGCTCGCCCTTAGCGAACACTTTGTCGAACTGGGCGGTGGCGCGGTCAGCAGTCGCCTTGTCGTAGAATTGTGTCACGATGGTTTTGCCTAACAGGCTCTTTGCTTCTTTGGGATGGACCCTGGCGGAGTCGGTCAGCTCTGCGATTTTCTCGGCAGGAATATCGGTCAGCAGCGTAAAATAATTTTCCATCATATTATCCGATATGCTCATGATTTTGCCGAACATATCGCCCGGCTCGTCGGTAACGCCGACGTAATTGCCTTTTGATTTACTCATCTTCTCGGTGCCGTCAAGCCCGACGAGTATCGGCATGACCATCACAATCTGGGGTTTTTGACCGTCAAGTCTCTGCAGGTCTCTGCCGATGAGATTATTAAACGTCTGGTCCGTCCCGCCCAATTCCACGTCGCTTTTTATCATCACCGAATCGTAGCCCTGCATCAGTGGATACAGAAATTCGTGAATGCCTATCGGGTCACCCTTTTTATGGCGAATCTCGAAGGTATCGCGCTCAAGCATGCGGGCCACGGTCATTGAACCTGTCAGCTTTATGATATCCGCAAGCTGCAGGCCCGCCAGCCATTCGCTGTTGTATCGCACTTCGAGTTTTTCTTGTGAAGTGTCCAGAATCTTGCCTGCCTGGGCAAAATATGTCTTTGCATTTTCTTCAATTTGCTCGCCGGACAGCATCGGACGGGTGGTATCCTGTCCGCTGGGGTCGCCGATACGGGCGGTGTAATCGCCTATGATAAGAACCGCCTTGTGGCCTAAGTCCTGGAACTGCCGCATCTTTCGCAAAACGACCGTATGGCCTAAGTGTATATCCGGGCTCGTAGGGTCCAGGCCCAGTTTCACCCGCAACTGTCTGCCTTCCTTCGCCGCCTCACCGAGCCTGTCGGCAAGCTCATCTGCGCTGAAGACCTCAGCCGTACCCCGCATCAACAGCTTGATTTGTTCGGTAATCTCTTCGGCCATAATACCTTACCCTGACTCACGGCATCTTGCAGTCTGGTTCGCAAAGAAAATATAATTATACCGGCCCCATTCAAATAAGCAAGCCCTGCGTCTGGGCGACCGGCCCGCATGAAAATAAAAAAGGCTGCCCCGTGGATGAAGAAAGGCAACCTTTTTTGAGAAAACTATTTTACCGTAACTCTATCGACTTTGTATTACGCTCATTATTATTTATCTAATCCGGCCTGTCAATATTTATTTTACATATTTTATTAAATTTTTTCTTTTTTTCTTAGCTTCCGCCTCCCGGGCGAATCCTTCTCGGTGTTATGGCTGGCCCTTGGTCCGTGGATTCAACTTTCAATATTCTCTCAGACCTGTAGATTTTATCAGCGGCCTTTTCCTCAAGAGATTTTGCCATATCTCCAGCTACAGTCTTCTTTTCCGCTCGAAGCAGTCTTGCTTCGATGTAGTCTTTAACCTCCTCAAACGATTTCATACCACCTTCCTCTCTCGCGTCGAACCTGGCAACCTCATACCGGTCACCTGTCCTGCTCGTTCCGCTCTTGATCGGCCCTACGACTTCACCCACCGAAGCGGTCAGGAGCGTAGCGGCGAATTCTTTGCCATAACGCCTGCTAATGCTGGTTTGGGTTAAATTCTTTACTGCTCCTGCCCTTCTGCCGTCAAGGTCGATAGAGACTTCTCGTGCAACAGCCCCGATATCAGCGCCGGCCTTAATCTTATTAAGCACTTCCCGAGCATCTTGAAGGCTGGGGGTAGCAACATGTGAAAAGCTGAATTTTGTCGGCACATTGATTGTCTTATCCGTTTCCTTGTTCTTTTCATAGTAATCGCGCATTTGCTCCTCGGTGATCTGGACGGCATTTTGCACAGCTTTAACGAGCGCCTGGCCATACACTTTTCTGGCTATTATCTTTGCGTCCGATTTGGCCAGGGGGTCCTCTGTAATGCCTCGCCTTTTGGCCTCCTCGAAGAGCAATTGTATCCTAAGCCACGAGTCAGCTATCTTCTTAATGGTCTTGGCATCGGCATTGGGCTGGCGATATTGAATGTGGCGCATGGTCAGTTTCTCTTCACCATAGCTGATAATAACCTCATCGTCAGGACTGACCTCAACAGCTTCAACCACAGGCTCTTGTGATACCACTGGAGGTGCCAGCTCTTGTGCCTGCTCCTCGCAGGCGACGATACCAAACAACAATGTTACTAATACAACGATTCGAAGAATATTTCTACAGGACATAATAATCTCCTTCAAAATTAAAAGAACAATCAGAGTTTTAATTGTTTTCGCAAAGATTTTACCGTTGATGATATCCCAAGTCAAGTCGTTTGTAGCCGTAAATGTTTGGACTTTGCCGCTGAATACAAACCTGTGTAACCGTATCTTGAGCTGATTGGTTGGTCTGGGCCGGATATTTGGCCCTACGTGGTCAGCGTTTCGGGATTTTCAAGCTGACTACGAACGCAGCCCAGGAACTTCGCGGCATAGAGGTCGCTTACTATCCTGCGGTCCACCGCCAGGCCCACGGACATCGTCTTGCGAACTACTGCTTCGCCATCGACAGGGACAACAGTATCCTCAAATTTTCCTATTGAAATGATGCCGGCCGTTCCCGGTGGTTTGATTGCGAAAAAAGAACTAATGCCGTACATCCCCAGACTGCTAAAGGTGATGTTAGCACCATCGAAATCATCCAGGTCAAGCTTATTCGCCCGGGCCTTTTTAATAAGCGCGCTGCTTTCGGCGGCAATCTGCGGCAGGGATTTTTCCAAAACATTTTTGATCACCGGAACAACGAGACCTTGTGGGGCCGTAACTGCAAAACCGATGCCCACGTGCTCGGGGATCTGAATATTCTCGCAGTTCTTGTCGAATTGCCCCGCCATCAGCGGAAATTTTTTCATCGCTCCGGCTATTGCACAAAAGAAAAAATCGTTCGTCGATACACGAACACGCGTAGCCCTGTAATATGACTTTCGCATATTCGCAAGCTCGGTCATATCAACACGCGATTCGAGGTAGGAGCAGGGCCCCTCCCGCTTGGATTGCAGCATAAGTTTACCTATCAGCCTCTGAATCCTCGTAAGAGGCAGCGTATTTTCGGAAGCAGTATCCATATTCTCCACACCGCTGTTTTAATCATTACAGGATATTGTACACAAACGTCGGGATTCCGGGGTATTTTAGCAACAAGTTATAGATATGCAAGCCTATAGTGCGGTTGTGTGAGTTTTACTCGCCTTTTACAGTCGCAAGGTCATCAAAATTCCGGCGCTCGCGTTTGAAAGAAAATCTTGGTATTCTCGTAGTATTGGAGGGTTTGGTTGAGTGGCCAAGCGTTTGATATGAGAAATCTCAGTTAATATCTCCTGCTTTTTAAGACAATTATGTTTCCATAGCCGGGGATCGAAAATTTCACTTGATTAATACCGCAAAATTTGTTACGCTAATCTTCAAGTTGTGCGCCTAAACATCTGTTGAGGAAACAGCCTTTTTTCGAAGAATTTGTTCATGGAGTTATTGCAGGGCCTGATAATGTTAGGGTTTTCATGTAGACTTTTCCGGTTATTGTCTCTGCCTTTGTTTGTTTTCCATGTATTGATTCTGACATCTGTCACACAGGCTAAAATCATTCCTAATGCTTATATTGTCCAGGTAAGCGAAAGTTTCGATGCTAATGAAGTGGCTCATGGCGTTGGGGCGTTTACCAGGGGTAATATCAGCCATATTTATAAAAGCGCGATTAAAGGCTTTGCGATCCAGATGCCGCCTGGGATTGGTAAAGCTAAGATACTCAGCCGGGCAGGGATTATAAAAGTCGAGCCGGATCTTGAGATAAGATTGGCTTCCCAGAGGATTCCGACGGGGATTGACAGGGTCGACATTGATCTTAATAATACGGCAAAGATTGATGGGATTGATGAGCGAGTTGATGTAGATGTAGCTATTCTCGATACTGGTATAGATGCGAACCATCCGGATCTGAATGTTTTTATGGGGCAAAATTTCGCTAACGGTCCGAGTAGTAAATGGGATGATGGTAATGGTCACGGAACTCATGTTTCGGGGACGGTAGCAGCTTTGGATAATAATATCGGTGTTGTAGGAGTTGTACCCGGGGCAAGGTTATGGGCAGTGAAGGTACTTAACGAAGATGGGGAGGGCCTTCTGAGTTTTGCGTTGGCGGGGGTGGACTGGGTGACGGAAAATGCAGACCAAATAGAAGTTGCGAACATGAGCTTAAGGTCTATAGGTGTTAACAGTATTTTTCATACGGCAATTCAAAACAGTGTCGATGCAGGTGTTGTTTATGTAGTTGCGGCGGGCAATGATTCGCAGGACATCTTGGGTGCCGATGGAGTTTTTGACACCAGTGATGACACTATCCCTGCTGCTTATCCGGAAGTTGCGACTATTTCAGCATTGGCCGATTCTGATGGTCTCCCTGGTGGAAACGGAGGTGCAACAAGTTACGGCCCGGATGATTCTTTTGCCAGTCTCAGTAATTTCAGTGCGACCGAGTTGCCCGACAATCCTGTAGATTCGGGGGCCGGTGGCATTGATCTTATAATGCCTGGCATAGATATTCTTTCTACTATGCCGGTAGGTACCGGCCAAACAGTAAACGCACGATGGGATAGCGATGACCATCAGGCCAATGAGATTGTTGGAAGTGCGCTTGGCGATGCTAATGGACTGATTTTCAATTGTGGTTTGGGTGATGGGATAGGTGAAGCTAATACTTGCCCGAATACTGTAGCAGACAATATTGCACATATTCGCCGAGGTGATAGTACCTTTGCCGATAAGGTTGCACACGCAGAATCTAAAGGAGCGATTGGAGTTATCATCTCAAACAACCTGCCTGGAAATTTCCTGGGAACACTCAATGGTTCATCCTCTCTTGTTGTTGTCTCTGTTTCTCAGGCTGACGGGGACGACCTGGAACTGATATCAGGAGCAGGGACGCCGGGATCGGTTACAGTTATCGTCGATGACTACGATATCCTTAGCGGTACGAGCATGGCTAGTCCTCATGCGGCCGGCTTGGCAGCGTTATACATAGCTGAATACGGCAGGGCAACGGACGCCAACGGAGTTTATGATATTCGGCAAAAGCTGATAGACAGCGGGGTATCACAGGTTAACAGCAGGGGACTTGCCGTCAGCAACGACCCTGATGGTCTTGAAGAACCGATCGGTTATTACGTAGCGGGCGATTTTGATAAGAACGGTTTTGTCGACATTTTTGATCTTGCCATTTTAGCTTCTTCATGGTTGCTCAGCGATTTCCAGGCACAATACTGCCAAATCTGTAATATCGCCATACCCGCAGATAACACGATAGATATATTCGATTTTGGAGTTTTAGCGCAACAATGGCTGATACGTAACGATTAGCACACTATATCTATCCCTGTTTGAATTTCTGGCTTTTTTCATCTTACATTCATTATACTATTTCTTATACGAACGTATGTTCAATACTATTTTCACTGAAAATTTTTGTAAAAAATGTGTTTTTAAGCCAAAAATTGATGTTCGCTTGTGGTCAATTTAAGGAAAATGAACCTTGATGGAGACAAAATGGAGACAACCCGCCAGCCTTGAAAACCAACACTTCAATCTCATGAGACCTTGTTTTCTTTTATGACTTACTATCCATCTATCAGCTTTAATTCTGGTTAAAAATTATATAAATCACCGGCAGTACGGGGTAAAACGAGCCTTCTTTCATCACTCTGTACTCACCGGGGTACAGTATAATATTCTCTTCAGCTTTCTTCTCTGCTAAGTCAAATAGTTCTTGCAAAGGCTTATTTTCGGTCGAGAAAGAGACATCTGTATTTTGAAATCCAACCGGAGCTTTCTTCTCACTATTCGATAAACATCCGTTTAGAATAAACAAAAGAGATATTCCGAAGCTTAGAGTTCTCATATATATAAATTTTGCCTGACATTTCCCATTTGACATCATAATCAGTTCCCTTTGATACTCCGGCCTTAAACCCGGATAATGCAGCTTAATTTTCGCGATTTTGACTGCGATGTTAGCCAATATATATCAAAAAGATTCACAAACACTATTAGATCTATCTCGGAAACTTAGGTGCGCATCTCTTTTATCAGGTCGCATCATAGATATTCCTTTTAGCTGTTATTAATAATCTCTTTAAATTTGAAGCGTAATTACCTATGCCGCCCCAAAAAACAATACAATCAGTGCGTTTGGAACAAGTAAAACTCTAATCATTGTCAAATCACTTTTATTTCAAAGGAATGGTGAGCTTATGCCCCTGGGCAGGATCCAATTGAATGAGCTTGTCTTTCATTGTTGTCCAACCTTTTTGATGCACGACAATGGCACAACAGGAGGAATCGCTTAAGGGCTTCGTAGTTAAGGTGGCCTCATTTCCATCGGATGATATAACCAATTCGAAACTCAACGGCCCAAAAGGCGTCGCCACCCCATTCAATGCGGTCTTCATGCCCGGTTTTGCCCAGGCAGCGGGCATACCTTCAAACAAGTGCAATTCATTGCCACGATCCAAGGCCAGCAGGTGAATGGCCAACCGAATAAACTCTGCGCTGGCCCAGTTGTGGGGCATGTCACCCACCTTGTTGTAGGGCTCACCTTTTGGATTCTGTTCTTCTCGCCAAGTCAGCAGTGGTGAGGCATGATTCGCCATAGCATAAAGTGAATCATAGGCTTTCTTTCCATTGCCCTGCCACAGCCAGGCATGACCATAGAACGATGCGAAATAAGTCCAGAAACCCGCTTCATCCCAACCGGTACCGTAGACCATCCCTTCCCGTTCGGTGGCGGCGAGCATGGCCAGATTACCGGATACCAAAGGATCTTCTTTGTCGAACAACTGTCCTGGATACACCCCATGACAAAAAGCCCACTGCGCACGCTGGGGTAGTTCCTCACCTATATTATTCATGATGGTTGGCAGATATGTATTGCCATGCGGATCTTTGCGCAGATCCTTTTCTGCGCGTTTTCTAAAAGTGGTATAGAAATCCAGGTATTCCTTTTTCCATTCCATGGCCTGGGTATCCCGCCCCAGCCAGTCCGCCGCATGAATCGCC
>JGI10211J14876_10000844_pt1 | contig 13286 bp, 16 predicted proteins | sample Etolagsediment_FD_14876 | JGI IMG/M metagenome (IMG submission 14876)
GCTCTTCCGATCTAACAGTGTCGGATAAGCCACAAGAAGAAGCGTCAGTTGATTTGCAAACGACACCTAAAAAGAAAACATCTTCTGGATACAGAGATTGGGAACCTCAAAAACAGTATTCTGCAGAACATCAAGCGAGTATAGATGAGCACATGAAAAATGGATATTCGCACCGCGAAGCTGAAAGATTAGCCGGTGCANATCAAGGACCACATAACATTAAAGATGCCCTTAGCCATCAAGTAAAACCATCAGATATGTCTCCTAAAATGTTAGCGGAATTAAAAGAGTTAACTGGAGAATGGTTGGGGAATGCAAGACGCGTTTCATATGATAAAGCGTCTGCTGAAAAAAATCCTATTAAATATGCAAAAGGTAAAACTTTAAAAGCGCATGAAGAAGCTATGGGTGATTATAAAACTGCATTAAAAGAATATCAAAATTCCGATGAACTGAAAAGTATGAAGATGAGAGATAGACATAAAGCAATTCAAAATTGGAAGAAAGAATACAAAGAACAAAACCCTGACTTTCATGGTAAGGCAGCAAGTGTTGCAACTGCTCATAGCACATCTAGTAATGAAGCTAGTCAAGCTAGAAAGCAACTATTAGATGATCGATTGCATAGTATTGCAACTGCTGGGTTAAGTGATGGTGATAATCAAATGAATTTTCAAGAAGCTGCTCAACATGTGGGCGGTGGTAAAGCGGATGAGGGCTATATAGCATCGTCAATTAAAGACCCTGCTGCATCATTTGCACAAGCTAATCCTGATTATATGCAGAGTAAACAATTTAGAGATCGATTAAAAGGCGCATTACCGGAGGATGCTTTAAATAGATTGAAACATGTAGATAATGCTGCAAAGCACCAAGGTATTGAAAGACAACCAAAAATAAAGAAACCTGGAGACGATAATGGCGAGAAGTAAAACACCAGAGCAAAGTCCTTGGCCTGCTAGATACACTAACCAAGAAGGTGATGTTAATAGATATACATCACTTCCGACTCCAACTGTGCTTAAAACTACAGCTTTATTTGGAATTCCATTGCGTAGTGCATTAACAGGTGAAGAAGTTACAGATGATGCACTACAACATTATATTAATGTCGCTATAGGTGAAATTGAAAGTGAATTTGATTTGTACATAAACCCCGTAGAATTCTATGATAGGTACGACTATGACGCAGAAATGTTTAGACATTCATTTGCCTTTCTTCAATTAAAGCATCCTAATGTGTTAGATGTTGATCAAGTTGATTTAAGTTTTAGTAATGAGCCTGATACTGAAATAGTAGAATTTCCGATGGAGTTTGTATATGTTAATCATCAAGAGGGTAATCTTCAACTCGTACCTGCATACGGTACTAGTTTTAGTGGGTTTTTATTATCTGCATTTTCTGGCGCTCAATATCATGCATTGAAAGCTACACTTCAAAACGGTGGAAAGTTCCCTGGCGGTATCTGGGTAAAATATAGATGTGGATTTAAAGAAGACGAAGTTCCAGCTGCAGTAGCAGGATTAATTGAGAGCTTGGCTGCATATAAATTACTTAGCATGTTAGGCCCAGTATTATTTCCTTTAAATTCTGTCGGTATTTCCATCGACGGAGTTAGTCAAAGTACCGGATCAATGGGACCACAATTCTTAGCAACAAGAATGGGTGATTTAGAGAAAATAATTGAAGCACAAAAGAATGCAGTTAGAGCAGCATTCCAAAGAGGCATTTTAGTGGATTTTATATAGGGTACAGATATGAAAAAGAAATTTATAGAAATAGCACCAGATGGCAAACGATCTATTGAACCAGGTAATGAGCCATTAGATAAGCAACCTATAGAAGAGCAACAAGCTCAATCTGCATATTATAATGCTGAACAAGCTCGCGACGAAGAAAAACGAGCCGATAAGAAAAAGAAAAAAAAGCTAAACAATATTAAGAAATCAATTCTAGAAGAATGGAAATTATTGAAAGCTAAATTAAATCACGAAAAGGCAATTATGTCTATAGGGGATGATGAAGATGAGCAAGATCAACTCGAAGGTCAACCACAAGAGGACGAGAGTGGCACAGAAAATATAGATCCACAAGCTGAAGAAGAAGCAGCAATGCAAGCTGAAGAAGAAGCAGCAATGCAAGGTGAAGAAGAAGCAGCAATGCAAGGTGAAGCAATGCAGGGTGAAGAAGAAGCAGCAATGCAGGGTGAAGAAGAAGTTCCTGATGATGTTGCTCAAGAAGCTGAAGCAGAAGGTAAAGATCCTGAGCAGTTATCTGAAGAAGATATTGAAGAAATTATGGAGCAATTAGGTTATTCTCCAGCAGAGATAGCACATGTTATACATGGACACGCTGCACCACAAGTTGACCCTAAACAGCAGCATGAATTAGCAAGCTTACAACAAAAGAGTGACCATGCACAAGCTCAGCATGAACATGACTTAGAAGCTAAAAAACAACAAGTTGTAGCTAAGCAGCAAGAACAAGAATTTAAACTTAAAAATGCTAATGAGATAAATGAATTAACAGTAGAGCATGAGCGACGAATGAGAGACATGGAATACGCTATGGCACGTCGTGAAAAAGAATTAGAATTAAAATACAAAGAATTAGCGTTAAAGCAGAAATTAAATCATACAAAATCAGAATCAGATATTAAATTAAAGCATAAGCATGAAGCACACAAAGCGAAATCAGCACAAAACGCAAAAAAGGAAGATAAAGATGTCGAAAACAAATAAAAACGGCCCAGGATCTTTAGATTGGTCAGATTTGTACGCTGGTAAAGTTGGTGAGCCAGAAGATCCACGTTCTAAACCAGTGGAGAAAGATTGTCATAAAGGTGGAGAAAAAATCACAAAAGACGATCTAAAGAAAGATGCTCAACGAATTCTTGATGGTTTTAATGTGCCAGGTAAAAAGCAACCCAATAAAGCAGAATTTGAAGCAGCTCTTAAATTAATGTACCCAGAATTAAATAAAACAGATGAAGAATGGGATCAAGTTGAGAAAAGATGGAACAACATGTTTCAGGATTGGATGAATACAGCTGCAAATGTATCAATTGATAATAAATCTGTTGAATGGGGTAATGGTAAATCATTTAAAGAAATGCTTTCTGAAGAAGATTTAGAAAAATATCAAGAAGAAGAAAAACAATTGAATAAAAAGATTACGGAGTAGAAGAGTCAGATGATTGCTCATTTTGAAGTATTTCATCTAATGCATTTATAGCACCTACAATTTGAGCTAATCGGGTCTCAATATCAGATAACTGTTGTTTGATACCTTTTCCAACTCTAGTTAAGGTTTCTGCTTCTTTTTGTAATTCTAATATCTTATTTTGTATTTGTGTTTTCATATAATGATTATACTTAAAAATATGATATTATAGTAGTTAAAGATATATTTACACAACGGGTGTAAACTTAGGTTTGGGAAATTTATGGCTACAAGGCAACTAATAGTAGAGAAGCGCATTCTCGCGATCCCTGCTGTACCATTGACATTAGACGGAGATACACAATATATAGGACGCATTGACGTTGAAAAACGTTGTGAATTCCGTGTTGGCCAGATGGTTATCCTAAAATCTAGCACTCAACCCTCAATAACACTTCAAATCAAGCGAATAATTAATCAAGATCATGTCTCTCCCTATGATCCAGTAGGTATTTACCTTGGTCCAGCAGATAAACATATTAGAGAAAGAACAGATGTATCTGCATACAGAATAGCTGATGGTGCTACATTAGAAGCAAATGAGCAAATGAGGCCAAAAGTACCTGAACAAGAAATTGAGCGGGCTACATACGAAGAAGAACCAGTAGTTGCTAGAAGATCTATATTAGTTGATAAGTGTGGTAAGCATTACACAGTCGATAATCCAGTGCCTGTTCAATTATCAGATGGTACAATCAATATTGGGAGTGTAAATGCTGAATTAGAAGTGCAGTTATCTCACTTAGATAACTTTCCAGATGTTGGAGATATACATGATTCTGTGCGAATTGGTGATGGGGAAGATTTATTAGAGATTAACCCTGATGGCAGTATTAATGTTGTAATACAGTCATCAGCTGATATTCCAGTAATTCATAAAGAACCTAATACTTATATAGGTGGTGCTGAACAAACTGTTGCTACTTTTACTACAACTGACGACAATACTAATGTTATTAAGATCTTTGGTGAAGCTCAAACTACGGGGACCTGGAAAATATATGCTGACACTGTTACAGCAGCGAACTTATTTGGTGTAACTAGGACATCAGCTATGCATAGAAATGCAGAAATTCACTTTGTTCAACCTGAAAGCATTCCTACTGCAGGTACAAAAGTATTAGTAACTTTTACGCCGGATTCCTATCGTGTGTGTAGAATGGGTGGATTAGCTCACTCTACTTTTACTCGAATTGAAATGGCTAAATAGGAGATTATATGTTAGTTAAATATGTTAAGAGTGCTTTAAATGCGCATTTAGAATGTGGATTATTGGAAGATATTAACTTAACAGACGAGCAAAAAGATGAATTAGCTTTGATTAGTGATTTAGTTGAAGGCATTAAAAAAGAATATTTAATATTTTTACGTAAATATAAGGTTGAAAATATTAAAGATCTCTTAGAAAAGGCTAAAACTGATAAGAAATTAGAAGATAGTATTAAAAAATGGATGGATGGAATTTATTCGCGTAAAAATAAAACTATACAGAAAGCCGTTGATAACTTCAATATCAAACACAATGAATCATACGCCAAATATATGAAATCGCTATCTAATGAAAAGAAATAAGTTAACTATCAAGTATTATTTACATCTACATTTATATATAAAAACAATTAAGGTTGCATGTGAGTTAAGGTTAAGTTAATGCTATAATTAATTTGATACGTATATCATATATAGTAAAACATTTTTGGAGGAAACTATGAATGACTTCGGGTTGCTAATTGCTTATTATAACTCAACTTTGCCAGATCTAACACTCTGCGACAACTCACCTCATGAATTACAGGTTGATTCAAGTGGTAGACTAATTATATCTGGTAGATATTTTGAAGATTCTCAACACGTTAGTGGTGATGCTGGCTTGTTCATCATGGGTGTTCGTGACGATGGCGTAGCATCGTCAGTAGTTTACGATACAGTTACTTTTACAGCAGTTACACCTGGTGCTGATAGTAATGCTATCGATCTAGTTTTCAATGGTAGTGATGATATTGATACCGTTGTTAATGCTTGGAACGCAGCTAATCCTAATAATCAAGTTTCTTTTTCTGGCCAAGCTGGTACTTATATACCTACAAGTGGTACTGCAGATTTAGATGGTGGCGCAGATGATACTATTTTTACTGATGCCAACTATGACTACACCCCTTTTGCAACAGATAAATACGGTCGTTTAAAAGTTGTTGCTGATTTAGATGTAGATTTTGACTTTATATATGCTGAAGATTCTGTACATAATTCAGGTGATCTTGGCTCTTTTCAATTATCAATTAGATTAGACGATCTAACTGCTGATAATAGTGCACAACTTGCTGGAACAAATGGAGACTATCAAGGCTTTTTCACTAATGATAAAGGCGAGCTCTATGTAAAAGATTCTGATGTATTGGCTCAATTAGTAACAATAGATAGTGTATTAGATGCTATTAAAGTTGATACTGGTAATATCGATGTTAATATTGGTGATATCGAAACTTTAATTAGTGCCTTAAGTCACAGTGAAGATGATACTCACGTTAGTGGCGATAATGGAATCATGGGGTTAGCGGTTCGTAATGACGCTGATACCAGTTTAGTTGATGCTGATGGTGATTACTCTCCACTTCAGGTTAATAATGTTGGTCGTTTAAAAGTTACAGCAGTTATAGAGCCAAACGGTACTGAAGATTATGTAGTCACTGATGCACTAGCTGATGGTGGTGATGGTCTTGAAACTATTACAGCTGCTGGGACTCCTTGGGTAACAGTTGCAAGTTACGCTAATGTAGCCGGACAATCCGCTGAAATTTATGGTTGGCAATGGGCTGCAGATGCTAATGCTGTCGCTAGATTAATTACAGACACTGATGGAACTATTAACGTATATAAAATTGATCTAAATAGCTCTGCTCAACCTGGAAAAAGTGAACATTTCGCAGATGGTGGTAACATTGAAATAGTTGGAGCCACAAACCAGATAGTTAAGTTACAAATTAGAAAAAGAAATGCTGGTTGCGGTGATGCACAAGGTAGTGGTTCTGTCCATATAAGAAAAATGTAATTAAGATTTTTCATATCATTTCAATAATTTAGTTTAAAGCCCATTCTTAGGAGTGGGCTTTTATTTTTAGGTTAAGTATAATTAAAACATGAATAACTATGTTATATATAGGATTTGCTTTCCAAATGGTAAATATTATATTGGTCTCACTAAAGACTTCAAACGACGTAAAAAAGATCACTTAGCGAATCGCTTACATAAAAAGTGTGTAATTGAGCACGCATTAAGTAAATATAAAAACGAACTACAATGGGAAATACTACATAAAGATTTATCATTAGAAAGAGCTAAAACACTTGAACAATTAGAAATCAATCAACATAACTCCTATATAAAAAATAAAAATTCAAATGGATATAATTGTACACTAGGCGGTGAAGGCACAATTGGATATAATTTATCATATGAAACTAAAGTAAAGCTCTCTAATAATAAGTTATTTTATGTCTTTAATATGGTCAATGGTGATAAAATCGGAGAATGGATATTACGAAGTAAATGTGCAGAGGATTTAAACCTATCTAGCTCAGGAGTAATTGGATCTTGCTTACGCGGTACAAAACCGCAATATAAGGGGTATACCTTTGTATATGCTGAAGAATATATTGGCCAATGCATGAAGTATATTAAACCGAATACTTGGAACAAAGGGATTAAAGCCAACAACGAATTGAGAAAGAAGCTATCCTTAGCACAGGGTGGTAAAAAATTTGCTGCTTATGACAAAAATACTAATAAAAAAGTAGGTGAATGGATAAATCAAAGAGATTGCGCAGAAGATTTAAATATCAACCGTAAGAGCATAACTAAGGCCTTAAAGGGTTATTTAAAGTCTACCCATGGTTATGTATTTAAATACATAGATTGATATCGCCTAATTATTCAGAGTGGGCTTTTATTTTTTACATAGTTATAAGGTATAATGGTTTAATGAGCAAACTAAACTTTAAACTAATCAAAGACAACGAGTTACTTAAAGAGCCTTTTAAAGCTTTTCTTCCGAAATTAAAATGGCAGAAAAAAATCCGTAAGTTAGGTACTTTAGAAGAAGTGTTTTATATTGGTAAATATGATGGCACTAATAAAGAAGTAACTGTAAAAATACGACCATCTTTAGAGATGGTAGTTTATGAAACATATAAATATGTTAATAAAGATACAGCCGAACAATGTGATCCTAAGAAGACACCAGCAAAAAATATAGTCAGCCATAGTGCATCGGCAGAAGTTAAAATATCGCAAGATTTTTTAGATAAGATGCTAGAAGGGATTGAAATAAATTCTCTTAACGAGAAAAAACAATGTTTGGAGTGGTAAATGGCTAATTTTAGTGATTTTGATATCGAAATTCAGGACGAAAAAGATGCTAAAGTAGAGCAAATTAATGGTTCTGTAACGACAGCTGGCAGTGCTGTAACAGTTGCTCCTTCAAGTGGATTATTATTTAATCAAGCGCTCATAGTTAATCAACCTATTGGACCTAATGCTAATGCTTATGGAACTTATTTAACTATAACAGTAGATGATAATACAGATATAATTACTATTAAGCGCGGTGGTCATGTTAGAATTGATGGTCGTGGTAATAATATTAAAATTGATTCCAATGTGAGTGGAGCTAAATTTGAAGTAATTTTCACTGTTGAAGGATGTGTAGAAGATGAGCCTTAATCGTAAACATGATATTCATATTCCACCAGATGCCAAAGATGTTGAAGTAGACAATTCGGATATACCATGCTTATCAGAAGACGCAGTTAATGTCTATGAAGCAATTAAAGAGTTATGCCAAATACAAGCACTATCTAATAGTCCTGGAATTGCTTTTGGTAGAGATGGAAATACTAGTGGTAGTACTATCAATCCTGGTTTCTTATTGAATAATCAAGTTTTTTCAAACAAGACTGGTGTACCATTTGGTTTAAATGATGGGGCATTAAAAGAAATTTGGATTGGCGTTCAAGATCCAACTGATGTAACGATTCGTTTTTATTATCATGACGGTAATGAGATTAATTTAACATCTTTAGCTACAGTGAATTTAGTAGTTGCAGATGGTAGAAATAAAACATTTGATGTTGGTGATTTAGGGGTTATTAATATACCTAAAGATAAGCAATTAGCAGCAGCAGTAATAGGTGGCAATGGTAAAAATATAAAAGCTTTTGTTATTGTATCTGGGATTAGAGGTACTTAATGTCAAAAAAAATTATTCTTAAGAACACTACTGTATCAGAAATTGGTTTCAAAGAGTATTCTTTGTTTATTCCGGCTAATGGACAAATAGAAATAACTATTTCAGAATACTTAAATTTAGCTAATATAGAATCTATTAATGAAATAGCGCCATATATTGCTAATGGTACTATTGTTGTAAATAATGGCTACATTGATTTAACTAAAGAAGCTGGTCTTAATCATATTAAGGCTACATATAAAACATCATTAGAAAGAAATTTTTATGTTAGTAGTAATGGAGATGATACATTAGCTGATGGTAGTTTATCTAATCCATTTGCTACAATTAATGCATGTATAACTTACATTAATGCAAATTATACTTTATCTGCTTCTAATAACGCAGTTATTAGAGTTGCTGCTGGAGAATATATTTCGGATACAATAGTGCTCCCAGCCTTTTGCTCAATATGGGGGCATCATTATAGAACAAGGATATCCGCATCTAGTGGAGATATTGACTTAATTCAGTCTGCTGGTTCTCATACTATAAAAGGACTCTTATTAACAGGTGTTACTGATCCAGATAATTACCTCATTCGTATTAGTACTACCTCTGCAAAACGTGTGACTCTTCAAGATTTATCATTATCGACTTATGAAGCAAGTGGATTTGTATCCAATGGTATTTACATAACGTCTACGGTCGCTACAACAACCGTTAGAGTCAAACAATTAGATTTTAATGATATCACAGGGAATATTATTTATTTAGATCAAAACGTTAAAGTAGCTGTTCGAGGTGCTCAAATATTCGAATGTCCTACAGCTACTTTTTTAAACGCTAATAATAATTCTGCATATTCAGTATTTAATGTTGATATAGATAACGTAGCTATTGGTGTTATTCACAATAATACAGAACCATCAGAATCAAATAATGTTAATTTAATAGGTGCAACTATTCCATTAAGGAAGTTAAATAACTATCCTTTAGTAGCACAAAGTAATACCATTAGTTCAACAACAGCCCAAATATCAACACTCGAAGGGGTTGTTGGATATTGGAATGATATCGTTGAAGGGGATACATCTTTTAGAGTGGCTAACGAATTAGCAGTTGGTACTTCAAATGAAGGTAAAGAATCAGTTTTTGGTGAAGGTGATAGTTACACTATAGGTATGAATGTATATACTAGTGATGGTACAGATACACTTACAACAGAAGGAACTCTTACAGATGTCACTGTAAAAGCGTCTTCTAAAGATACAGATTACTTTGGATTTCAGAGTAATACTGCAAATCATTGCATATACGTATGTTCAGATGTACAAAATGCAGCATTTGGTTTAGTAGATTTTGCTAGAATTATGGGATTAAAAATAGACCAAATCACAGCTTGTGTTGAATCTATAGAAAAATCTATAGTTATAGAATCTTGGAATGGAAGTTCTTGGGTAGAAGGTAGTACATTTGCAAATCAGGCTTCAAGATTTTATAGATATGGAAATGATTTATTTATAAGAGCTAATAATTCAGAGCATATTAGATTTGGGTTATCATTAATTAGAGACAATAATGTAAAAAAGACTATTATTGGTAAAGAACGATATTGGATTCGTTTGAGGATTAAAAATAATTTAACTATTGCTCCAACATTTAACAAATTTAAAATATCAAATAATCGTACTGAAATTAATGCTGATGGTACTATAACTATGCATGGATTAGCAAGGTATACAGTAGCAGTTAATTTTCAATCTAATACATTTGGGGAAACCGGTGGAGTAACAAACTCTAATATCCCAATAGGGACTGGATCTGATTGGCCACATGATCATTGGATTCACAGTATGAAGAGTAATCAATTAAATGGACAAAATGATGCTATTTATGCAAATACAATTATACCTGAAGGTTGTTGTACAGCCTGTCCTTTTAACTTAAAAGTAAAATATATAGTACTCAATGAAGGCGCTTCAACTAATGGAGAGATTAAAGTGTCTGCGTTTCCTGCACAGGGTTTAGGTATACCGATAGCTAATAGAAATGGAGCAATTGAACCGATAAATAGAACTGATGCTTTAACAGCATCATTAACTACAGGAGTTGCCCAAGTTAATACAATCCCTATTAATTTACAGATAACTAATAAAGTTGAGACAGCAGATACTGCTACATTTGATGTTTCTAATTATTATGAAGGGGATTTAATCTTTATACGTATTGGATTAAATGATAATGGAAGTGGTAATAAGAAAATATCTATTGTTGGTGTTGATGTAGAATATGTAAAATGGACATTAGGTATAAGGATATAAAATGGCACGATTTGATTTATTATATGAGCAAGAGTTTAGTAATACCGATGAAATAGTAGTAACACACAATTTAACTCGATATGTTTTTAATGTCAGATTGATCATCTCAGGTGATCCTAGGTTATCTCAAAGGCAGTTAGTTCAAGATATTAGATTAGATGATACTACGCCACTTGATAAATGTATTGTTGAATTAACAGGTGTTTACACAGGTACAGTTCAAATAATAGCGGAAGACACTATTCAATCACCATATTATACAGTGTATGAAAAGCTTTTATCTCAAAATCAAACACCTTTAGCAGGTACTGCACCTATTAAATTTGAATATGGCGGTAAAGCAAATACTGGTAGAGTATTAGAATATATTAGAAGTGATGATTCCATAGATGTAAGCTTTGTTATTATATCTGATGGGTTTTTAAAAGGGGTAACTTTTAATTCATTTGCAATTGGTACAGGGTCTATTGGAATTTATGCAAAAAGAGGCGTAGGTGCTGACGTCTTACTTCATACTGTTTCTTTTACTAATTCTAAAAAGGAAATAAATAAACCATTAAATGTATCTCTTTTAGAGAATGATGAGATTTATATAAAAATGGATAGTGGATCAGTTAATAAGCCGACTATTGTTATTTACGTACAGACTATATAGGATTTTTATGATAGTTAAAGCAAAGAATTTAGATGTCGTCAATCAAAGTTATCCTGGTTGGGTTTTATTACCAGGGCAAGAAATTGAATTAACTAATGCAGATATAACTAACTGGAAAGCAGCTAACAAAGTTATAGATGATATATCAAATAATATATTGCAAATAGGTGATGATACACAATACTTTTCAACACATGCTGAGCAAATATCTCACTTGTTTCATTTAGATACTTCAGAAGTAGACGCCCATATTTTCCCATTTACTGAGAAAAAAACCAAAGAAGGAAAAAAGATATACAGAAGAAAATATGGTTTCTCAATAAGCGTTAATGCGAATACGTATTTTGAAAAGGTATTAACTGTACCATATGCAAATGTCAAAATAAATGAATTAGAGCTATGTAATTGCTCTATTGGTGATTCTGTAGATTTATCAGTGTATGATACAATTGATGGCTTATATCAACAGTCCCTTGGTGTACCAGCCGAAAGTGTTGATACAGACTTAATGTTAAATCAATTTGGTTTTGGTGTGAGACTTCCAGAAGGTTTCTATAAAGATGTTTCTTCGTATGATGCCGATTTAATTTACGGAATGAGAATAAAACTTAATTATGTTAACAATACAAATAATAATGTAATTATATATGGTAACATTATATATCATGAGGTAAAATAATGAAATTTCTATGGTTTGAGTTTTTAAGAAAACTCACAACAATTATAGCAAAAATAATTACACCTATACATTCTCCATATAGTCATAAATATATAAAATATGACCATGTTATGCGGGCAATGACTTATCTAAAATCTGGTGATATTATTTTAACTAGAACGCATGGTGATCTTTCGACAGTTGTAATACCTGGTTTTTGGAAACACGCTGCAATATACGCAGGTGATGGTAAAATCATTGATGCTACGAGCGTTGGTGTAACAGAGCGACACTTAGCAGATTTAATGATGACAACTGATAATGTTGCAGTTTTGCGAGTTGCTAATGTCGTAGAAGATTTAAGCAAGGGCCAATTAATGGTAGATTATGCTAGATTACAGATTGGTAAAAAATATGACTTAGAAATGCGCGTTAATCGAACTGATGCTATGTTTTGTAGCGAATTAGTATATCATGCGATTTGTCATGTATTTGGTAAAGATTACATTGAATTACGTGAAAGAATGGGGATTAAGACTTTAACCCCCGATGATTGCTATAAAGCTCATGGTAAGTTTACTGTTTTTTTGAAGATAATTAAAGATTAAGAATCAGATAAAATAGGCTCAATACCCATTAATAAATTAGCATCAAAATCACTTGGACAATCGTCTAATTTAATCTTATAAAATTTAATTTTAACTTCTTCCATTGATATTTTTCTTAATTTTTCTTCTCGCTTTATTTGATTGTCTAGTGTTTCTTTATACTTAAGCCTTAATGCTGATATTTCTTTCATAAAGGATTCTTGGTCTGCTATTGAGAATCTACCGTTATCCTGTATAGGTTTGCCATTTTCATCTAATTCAGCATGTTTATGACAAATAATAATTCGCTCGTCATTAAAAGCTTTAATTTCAGGTAACGGATTCTTTAATTCTAATATCTTATTAAGTTCAACATCTACTTTTTTCATGTTCTTAGCAATTGCATAAGCAAACTTGGTATTCTTGATATTGGATATTTTCTTCATATTGACTTTTAATTCAGCTAATTCAATTCTTTTCATGTATACCCTCATTTTTGTTAATATATTATATTTATTATACCTATATATATATAGTTTAACTATATAATCTGATAATATTAAGGTATCTGTATTGATATTAGACCACGCAACAGAATGACACTGTTAGATCGG
>JGI10211J14876_10000845_pt1 | contig 13282 bp, 33 predicted proteins | sample Etolagsediment_FD_14876 | JGI IMG/M metagenome (IMG submission 14876)
TCACACACACACACACACACACAAGGAGTAAATAAAATGAACAAATCTTTCAAGGTTGTCTTTTGTAATAGAGTTTATTATCTGGATACATGGGAAACAAAAGATACATCAGTATTATATGAAAATGCAGGAGAATATCATTTTACTAAACTAGGATGTTATACCAGTTACAAAAAAGCGTTGAAAGCATTGGCTAAACACATAGAAAAATATGCTCAAAGCGAGGAGTAAATAAAATGCGACCAAGAAATAATGATATGAGTAAGGGTTTACCATATACTTATAGTGATAAATTTATTCATGGTCTAGAATTTCCAAGGCGCACATTGCTGATGGATGATTGCAGATACAATGTATGTAGCCATGAGCAAGATGGAAATAAAGTTTACCAAGTTGTTTTGTGGGCTGAAGAAAAAACTTGGATCGAATCTGTGTATACTTGTATGACAATCGAGCAAGTGTTTGCCACAATTGTAAATTGGGAAAGACGCAGATTATATGAGGAGCATAATATAACTGATACAAGATATATGTAGCCTGTGATAATCACCAAGTTTCTATACTGTAAGATTTATTCTTACAGTATAGAGATGTGTTGATTATTCTGTATCTGTAAGGAGAAAAGAACATGCACCGAGAATTTGTAGTTGATTGCGGTATTAAACAATTGCGTCTGCATAAAACAGAAGAAAATCTTTGGGCTGTACAATGGAGGTGGTGCGACTGTGAGGATACTTGGAAAAATATTGATCCTGGAACATTTTATGAACTCTATGAAGTAGCTATTGTTCGTGTAACAGATGTGCTAATTAACTTTGTGATGTGCGACGATTAAATTCTATCTGTAAGGAGAAAAGAACATGACTACTGAACTAGAAAAGAAACAAGTAATGCTGGAAAACATGCAAGAAACTTTCGATCTCTTGGACCTTATGCAAGTAAAATTAAACGCTCTGCCTTATATCGAAACCAATTTTCTTAGCTCGGATAGAGAATTGGATGATGATATATCTGGTCTGATTGGACATGTACAAATATTGGCAGATAAATTTGTGCAACATATTGATGGTCTCACAGACGAAATTCAAGGAGCATAAAACATGAGTCATGATTATGTAGAGATTATGCTGGATAATATAGAAGCACATATTATCCTTGAGGCTTTGATCGAATATAAAGCCTTTCTCAAAGAACGTATGCCAGGAGTTGTTGTCACAAATAGAAGAAAAAAATTAGAGGAGTATGTACAAATTCTCTTGGATGATTTTAAATACTACGCACAGGGTAGAAATCCTCCAGATGTTTTGTAAAATATAATCACCAAGGTTTTGTGATCCAGGATTTATTCTTGGATCACAAAGCTGTGTTGATTATCTAGTATACAGAGGAGAAAAGAAAATGTCGAACATGATTTCTTGTTATAGGGTATCTGAAATTTATCCTGGAGAGGATACAAGTAAAGTGTTCTTGTGGCTCAAAGATGCACAGGAATATTTTAGAACCTGTGGACAAAAAGCATCGGCGCTTGGATACATGAACATATTTTTCACAAAAACAAAACTACACATGAAGCATGTGGATTTAAATAGTTTTGTGACCATCGCTCTCGAAGAAGTTGTGCTTGATCCTTATACCATCGCACTATATTTTCTAGATGAAGGAGAAGAACCAGAATATAGTTGGCCTCAAGATGTTCACACTTGTTACTCAATTGCTTGTGATGATTATGTGGATGAAGCTAATTATGCAGAAGGAGAATTCTAATGCCAGACAAATTCGATCTTGAAAAAGCACGCAAACAATTCTTTGTTCTTCGTGATATGCTACATATTATAGGAAACACAAAGTATATAGGAGAAGAAAAAATAGATAATCTATTAGATGGTGTTTATATGAATTTAATTGAGATCGAACAATTGCTTATAGCTAAACTTAAATCCTGTAGTGTTGATACTGAAAAACTTCATCAAGAATGGAGAGAACAACAATGATTATTCTATTCGTGCTTACTATGTATCTTGTTGCTGTGGTAGCTGCTGATGTGAGAAATTCTGATAAGCAGAAAGGTAAACAGAAAAACAAAAAGAATTTTATCTACCATTACACAGGAGTTAAATAAAATGTCCGTCAATAAAACACTTGTCGTAGCCTTGGCGATTATGTTTGTCTTTGGTTTGATTCTCTTGTCTGTCTGGCAAGAGATAGAATCAGATCCAATTGTGGATGTGAATGAATATATTCTGATGGTACAAAAACAACAAGCACGAGATATTATTGTGCTGCAATCTACACCCACAGCAGATGGATTCTTTATCTCGGATCGTGTGTATAGTGATTTGCTGGTAAGCATCGCAGCTATAGGAGAATATTAAAATGATTTACGTTGGTTGTAGTATTGTAGACAATACTTATCAAGTGTTTCGCTCTTCTGTAAAACCTACAGAAGAATCTCATGGAGATAAATTCAAGTATGTTATTGGTGCTTTTAGAACTTTGAGAGGAGCCAAAGTATTTGCCAAGTATGGAAAAAATAATCCACATATGTCATNTGTCGCGGATGCAGAAGCTCTAGCTAAATCTGATTTAACGCTGGTAGTATAGGAGAATATTAAAATGCTTACGAAATTTTCAACTGATAATATTTGGCGACCTATTATTTATTCTTATTACGAACTTACAGAGGAGCAACAAGAACAAGTAGATCAAGATTATGATTGGGATGTAGAACAAAGTGGGCCTTACTTTGCAGACAGTCTAGGATATGTTTATCACTTTAGCGATTTTTACAAGCTGCTACCACACCCTGTGTATAATGATCTCGAATGGCACGCTGTTTTGTATGACTCCGCTTACACAGGAATTTTTATTCGTGTGAGTAACGATAGTGATGAAGTAATGATTGGACGTTCTTTCTCTAGCTAAGGAGCATAATAAAATGGATGAGTTTAGTTTGGTTAATTCTTCGCCAATACTAAATTGTAGACCGCTCATTACTTGTAAGGATGGTACAGAAATTTCTGTTCAGGCTTCTTGGATTCATTACTGTGAACCACGAAATAATGTTGGACCTTATACACATGTAGAAATTGCATGTCTCGAAGATGAAATGTTTGAGGAATATAGTGGTAATGGTATGTGTGCTGAATGGACTGTGTATAGTTATGTGCCTGTAGAACTTGTGAAAGAATTTATTGTAAAGCACGGTGTTCCTGATAATCTATCTGGTTTGTTCAACGAAACATTCTTGCTAGGAGAATAAATAACATGGGATACAATTATGATTTTTGGTTGCGTATTGTAGGTCATCTTAATTTTAACACATTACCAACGAATCTTTTGGATTGTGTGGTAAATATTTATGATCATACTGTAGCACAGCTTATGTGTGGTGAAGGATCACAAATTTCTTGGACCTCCTGTGAATTTGATATGGAAAATTTGAGTCTAAACTTTCCACAGTATGTCTTTGAACTTTCAGCATATGGTGATGAGCGTGATGATATTTGGTTGCTTCAAGCAAAGAAAGGAAAAGTTTGTCGCAAGTATGCACAGATTATTTGGCCAGAGTTTAGCGCAGAAGATTTTGAGGAGTAAGTAAAATGAAGTGGGTAGATCATAATACTAAAACTGATTATGAAAAAAGAGTAGAACGCGCAGAGGTTAGATTGTTGTGTGCTTTTCATAATATGGCAAACGCTGGTGATAAGGCAGCGAGAGATCGTTATAGTCAAGCACAAGAAAACTTGGATAGAATTAAGCGTGAGCAAAGATAGAAAAATTAAAGGAGAATAATTGTGGAACAAGAAAAAGCATACAAAGTTTATGTTGTAGCGCAATACATGCCAGGATGTATGGCAGATAATGTGGAAATTTGTAGAACGTTGTCTGAAGCATTTGATTGTGCCAAGCAAATGAAAGATTGGTGGTTAGATGCTTGGTGGGAAAATGGTGGTAAAGCATACGGAAATATTAGAAAGGTTGGTATGTATGATCTCGTTGTAGATAATTATATGCGAGAAAGAATTTCTATTAACGATGAATATCTGACAGCTAAAGAAATTGCTGAAAGTTATCTTATGGAAGGTGGTGATTTGCTGGATATGGGTTGGCCTAAAGCTGTAGAAGAAGAATTTATTAATCAACAAGAGGAGCAAAGAAAAAGATGGCACACGAACTAGAACTAAATTCGCTAGAAGATTGTGAACATTACACAGATATACTTTGTGATACAGGACGTTGTCTTGATGATATGGCTAGAGCATATTATCAAAGACCTGACGCACTTTTTCCACAGAATTTGCAAGATAATATAGAAGATTTGGAAACGATTCTTTCTTATTGTCAAGAACTTTTAGAGGATGAGTATGCTTATCTCGATGAGCGCAAAGAAGAATTGTTAAGACTAGAAGAACAAGAAGATGAGGAGCAAGAATAATTATGACTGGTGAAATGTCTTGGATCAATCCTGAAACTGGAAAAGATTCTAATGGTGATGTGTGGAATATCCATCTAGCAATTGCTAAAGCTGTAGGAGGTGAATTAAAACCTTATGATGTATACCAAGGCCCGTATATTTCAGTAGGTATAGATTTGAGGATTGGAAATTCACCTTACAGCATCCCTGTGCAGAATCAAAAATGTGTTAGGTTGTGGGTTATTCCTGTGAATGATTATGATGCTGTAGTTTATCGAGAGGATACAGATAAACAATCTTATGCGTTCTGTATGTATTCAGGAGATGTAGAATTTGAAGCAAAACATGCAGCATTATCTTTGTTCGTTCCTTCAGAACTAGGACAAGAAGAAGAATCAAAACCTACAATTACTTTGAATCTGAATCTGGGAGACAAGTAAAAATGTATCTTCTTAAACCAAGAAAAGATTACTCATGCAAGAAATTAAAGAAAGCAAATAAAAACGCAGGTAGATATTTCTTTAGTAAAGATACGATGGAATATTTTGAGACAACGCTTATTGAACAACCTTACACAGGTTGGGCTTATTGGATCTTCGTTACTCAGGAAAAAAGTATATTTAATCAGGAGAATTATATTTATAAGATTAGAATTTCTTATGTGAATGGTTATGTGGATACTGTACTGACACATCTTTGTCTTACTCGTGATGCAGCGATTATGTGTGCTGAACATTTTGCAAAAATGTTTACTGCTCTTGATCCTAATATTCAAGAAAGAGTAATCAAGTTTTATAATGAGGGGAAAGAATAACTAACATGGAAAAGATTATTATTGTTGTCTCTGGTGGTATGGTTGATGAAGTATACTTTAAAACAGATTATGTAGAGGCTATAGTGATTGATCTTGATCTTGTAGGAGAACAACAACAAGTAACAAGCGAGGCTTATGTAAGAACTTTGCGACAACTGCCTGATGAGTATCAAAGAATTATTGATGATGATGAATACGCAATACTTCCGTTTGATGGGGCAGAAAGACAAGCGCAAAGTTTTGCTGATACTTATACACTGGTCATTGATACTTTAGATGTTGCAGACCTTGTACATTCTACAGGATATAAAGTACAAGACATTCAATCTCTTTTGGTTAAAGAAAAGGATGGAGAGATTATAGAACTCTGGTTTTCTGAAAACTCTGTGGTGATGGATACAACTTGGTTTATGCAATTGAATTTTAAATGAATTACTACTACTCCAAGAAAACACCGAGACGTGAAGGATGTCTCGGTGTTTTAATTATCTTTGGTTGTTTGTTTCTCACATACCTGGAACCAATTGTAGATTATATATTAAGGAGTTTGCAATGAGTCTGCTAGAAGAATTTTACAAAGGTCACATGATTGTTGTTAATTATGATGAAGTGTATCAAGACGAGTCGCCTAGAGAGTGGGATAACTTTGGAACGATGATGTGCTGGCACAATAGATATATTCTAGGAGATAAGCATAAGCACAACAGTCCAGAAAATTTTATCTATTTTTTCTTGGCTGACAATCATGAAGATTTGTATGATAAACTTGAACGTTATTGCGAAAGAAAAGGAAATCAGCTTGGTTATAACTGGGGTGCTACGCTAGAAGAATTGATGGCAGTGTTTAATAAAGTTGCGCTCGTGCTTCCTCTTTATCTTTATGATCACAATGGAATCAGTATGTCTACTTCTAGTGGTCACTATCCTTTCTGTGATCCTTGGGATAGCGGACAGATAGGATTTATTTATATAACCTATGAGGATTTGAAAAAAGAATTCAAGCGCAAGAAGTTGTCCAAGAAACTTATCGAGAGAGGAGAAGAATATTTAAGGCAAGAGGTAGATACTTATGATAGATATTTGAGAGGAGAATATTACAAGTATGAAATTTATCCTTGTGTAGAAGAAGAGGAGGATTATGTATGGGATGATGATGATTGTGTAGCAGATGGTTATGGTTTTATCAGTGAAGAGTTTGCATTGTCTGAAGCAAAAAATACTGTGGACTATTTGATTAAGGAGAATAAATAACATGACATCTAATGGATATTTTACACAGGGCCGGAACGCTGATTATGGTTACGAGTGTGCAGCAGAATATTTGTTGAAAGGAAGGGATAAAACAGACCGACCTTTTATGAATAACACCAGAGTTATTCGTGAGGATGAGCACACGATTGTTATTCGTTTGCACACCACAGATATTGTAACGCTCAAGGATAATGGAGATATTATTCTTGACTCTGGTGGTTGGCATACTCCACTGACCAAAGGTCGTATGAATATGTTTCTTCCTAAACCTTATCGGTTGGTAGCTGATAAAGGTATGTGGTTTCTTGGCACAGGCTGGGATAAAGAAGATCGAAAAGCAGTATTTGAAAATGGTCTTACAATTCATGCAGATGGTACAGTCACAGGGGGTATGAGTATTGAAAAGTTTAATTATCAAACACAATTGAAAAAAGATATTCGCAAGTATGCTAAAGCGTTTGCCAAGCAAGTGGCAAATCAAAAAATTCCTCTTCCAGATGGTGGTGATTGTTGGCTCTGTAGTATGTATACTCAAGAAGGAGAATCGCTAGGAGATACTACGGCAGATAATCATTTGCTCTCTCACATCGAAGAAAAATATTATGTACCCAGTCTACTAACAAATGCTATGAAAGAACATGCAATGGGTATACTTATTCACGATGATATTCTTGCTATGATGATGCTGTGCTCGAACCCAGAAGATGTTAATGTTCCTAATCATTATAAAGAGAAAGGTATGATGTTTAAAGAAAGTACTACAAAAGAAGTTGTAAAGATGTTGGTGAAATATCTTGAACGTCGCTTGTTGGTATAAGGAGAACTACAGGAGGTTAGTATGAACTGCAATCTTGAATCATTTAAAATACGTAGATTTTTGGCAACTAGTTACACAGGTGAACAACCACCTGTGTATACGATTATAAATTTTCAAGTGAAAGGAGCAAAATATTCAGAGAGCTTTTACTTTTACTCAGATAAAACTTTCAGGATGTTTAAGAACCATTTGAGAGGAGAAGTAGATTATTCCAAAGTTGTAGCTTTCGAGGATATTTGTAAGGTGATGTTTAGGATTTCTCCTCATGGTTTTAATGTAGCAACAGTAGGCACCAGAGATATTATTACTGTAGTATTTCCTGGAGAACACTTGGCTGCGTGGATGGATTATAATATGTGCCCGAATGATGAGTACGTATCTATGGAGCCTACAAAAATTAAAGAACTTGCTCGTCTACACAAACCAAGAACTCGTCTGGTATTTAGTACAGATAAAACAAAAGAAAATATGCAGCATATGAGAAAATCTCCTTGGTGGCCGACACTTAAGCGTTGTATTCAAGATGAAATGCGAGTGATGCGAAATAGCTCTGATGGGCAACGAGTAGTCTTGCATGTAGTTCAAGATGGAGCACAAGATAGTTTCTACTTTTATTCCTCATTGCTGAATGAGCCAGACAATAATTTTGAAGGACATAAAAATTGGGAGGGTGGATGGATTAAGCACAGATTGTACAGCGAAGGATTTCCTACCGATGAGTATGAATATTCAAGTCATCACTAAGGAGTAATATGCACATTTATTTTCTTGAAGATCGGTATGCACAAGTGCTCGATCACACTGGTTATATGTCTCTGGAAGGAAATTTTTCAGAGATGGTAGCTATAGAAGCAGCTAGAATTTGTACAGGTACAGAAGTTACAGGAGATAATCAAGACATCAAGCTCCTTAAAAAACTTTTAGAGCTTGGGCATAACACACCACTAGAACATATTGTTATGCGCTGGAAAGTTAAGCTACCAATTTTTGTAGCACGTCAGTGGATGCGACATAGGATAGGAACTTTTTGCGAAAAAAGTTTGCGCTACACAGTCGCAGAACGTAGCTACTATGTTCCTCGCTGGAATCCTGGTGTTGATGAATATATTAAAAGTTTCCACAGGCGAGGAGATTATAGTGTTGTAGATAGCGACCAGAATCCTCTAGATGAACGAGTAACCCATGAACACGCAGAGTATATTCTTCAAACAGAGATGAGTATTGATAGATACGAACACATGCTTGCATCACACAGATGGAGGAGGGAAGAAATTCGCGGTATGCTTCCTGTGAGTATGTATACAGAATTTATCTGGACTGTAAATGCTTGGAGCTTTATGAATTGGTTGAACAAACGTCTTGATAAACATGCACAGGTAGAACATAGAGCGTATGCTGTAGCAGGTTTGGGAATGTTTATGCTGGCTTTTCCTATACTTGGTCAAGCCTATGTAGAGTATAATAAATTGGATCAGTCTAGTGATTCTATGATCGCACAACTTTTAAGTGATATGGAAAGGATGAAATAAAATGAGCGAAAAGATTATGATGACTTTTATTATATGTAAGAGTCTCTACTGTAGTTTAATTGTTCTAGTAGCTATGATTTATGTAACAGTAAAGAAGGGCTAACATTATGGCAACTTGTGCAGAACGTATTCAAGATTATATGGCTAGTGCAATGCAGGATATTAACGAGATCGTAGATCATGCAGATGATGACGATTATAAAAAATACGAAGATTTGTATGACAATTATATGGAAGGAGTGCTCAATATTCAAGCACCTGCTTGGAATGTGGAAGATGTAAATTTTCATACTGTTTTTATTGTACAAGTGCAACTGTCCTGGGGTGGTCCTGCTGATGGTTTTATCGTAGAGCTTGATAGTGATAGGAATATTATTGGTGTTCGATACTACTTCCAAGACTGGTTTGATTACGCAGAACAAGATTTGTCTTGGAATGAGCAAGAAAATTTCGATGCAGTATGGGGAGAAATTCTAGGAAATTACGCTTATAGTAATATAGATAAACTACTTGATTATATGCAGGAGCTTAAAGATAGTAATGTTGATAACGAAGCAGATGATGAAGATGATTACACTTGGGAAGATGAAGGAGATGAAGATGAGTAATTATCCTACAACTTTTAAAGGTCGTACACTTCTTGAAAAGTTTAAACTAGGACAAGACATCCATATCAATAGAAAGAAGGTGATGCAGCTTAGGGATATTGTTGCTTGGGATTGGCAAGGAGATTTTATTATCGCTCTTGGCAAACCTGTGCTTGATGGTAAAGGAACGTTTCAATCTAGGTGGAAGCTCACCTATAATTTCTATTATAAAGGTGATCTACTATTCTCTGGTGATGATTTTTATCCTTCGCCTCTATATGATTTTGCTTCTAACCAATCGCTTTCAGAAATTGTTGGTTGGCTTTCGATTAGTCCTGGAGATATTGATGAGGAATACTTTGATAATTACACAGAGGAACAATTGAGATTTGCCAGCGACGAATTGCTTACAGATGAAATGCTGGTGTGGGAAGAAGAACTACGAGGAAATTCAGCAGAATGAAACAAATACTAAAAGATAAACTCGAAAGTATTGCACCGTTTATTATTTGGGAAGTGCAGTCTGCCTTAGCTAATTCTATCCAACTAAAAGCATGGTTGGTTGTTCTATTGAACACACAACCTGTGTCTACAAAACCTCTACACTGTACGATTCAGCTTGACGAACTCGAAGAAAAATATCCTAAAGGATGGGATAAAGAGCCAGCACTAGAACAAGTCGCTATGACTATCTGTAAATCCTGTGCTATTGAGTTGGTGTCCTCATTGATTAAGGATACTGAACCAGAGATTTAGTTATTGACATCATCGAAAAATTATGCTATTATAGTTTTAGTATTTACTAGGAGAAAGTATGGACACAAAACAAAAAGATTTGGCTGCGCTTATTCATCAAGCGTTGTTCTCTACAAATAAAGTAGCTAACTTGGTGCGCTTTGATATTGTAGAGGTAGCAAACACAGTTGCAAAGTATCTTTTGCAAGAAGATCATAATAAAAAGTTGAAAGAAATTATCAATGACCAAGCAATAACTTCTTCACCACCTGTATTTGCTCTCTGGTTGTTTGGTTATAAGGATGATGATTTCCGAGAACAGAAATATGCTACAGCTTTAGCAGCGTATCAAGCAATGCGATCTGCAATATCTAAAGATGCGAAAACTAAAAGATATAGATCTATGATGATTTTTGATTTGACTTATCGCGGAAATACTGAAGATATGAAAGTTCGCTGGGCTAGGACTAAGTTTGATGAATGCTTTATCTCAGACAAGATGGTAAAACTTATCGGAGAGGAGAATATATGCTAGAGATTTCTTGGGTAAATCACAGCATTGAAAAAACATTAGGAAGTAGTTTTGATTCAGCGCTTACTGATTATGGACACGAACTAGAGGACAAATATTTACGTGCAGTAGTGGTCTATCAAGGAAAAGTTGTAGAACATCCTTCAGCTTCCATAACAAAAAGTGTTATAGAAAAAGATTATATTCTTTATATCCTAGCCTATTCTTTTACTTATAAAACAGATGGTGAAGTGATACTGTGTACTAAGACAATGATTAGTGATGATGTTCGTTTTCTAAAACAGACAGCAGAAACTTGGATTCTTTTGGCTTTACTTTCACCACAGGAAAAGCCAAAGTTTCTCTCATCAGAATCCTACTTTGATGAGGAGACACGTATAATGTTTACTGACGATTCAGACATACAAGAAGGAGTTCCAGACTATGACGTAGAGGAAGAGGATATTATTTCCGAGATCGAACTGTACCTTAAAAATTTTACACACACAGATGATGAGGAAGATTAAACAATGACTACTCAAATGAATCCTATCGACCAACTTACTTCACACTATGAAAAAGTCCTGGCTACTGTAGTTTCTAACACAAAGCAAAAAGCTTTTATGCTCACTGCTGGTGATATTGATGCGATGGAAAAAGATTGTCTAGCCTGGATCGCAGCACTGCGCGGCATCTATAAGGTAAAGGAAACAATCTTTAGTGTTGTAGGTGTGGTTCCTGATGAACCTTATGAAGATCAGCCGCAAGAGATTACAACTGATTATGATAAAGAACTTTTGTAAATAGTAGAATTTATTGTTAATAGAGAGCGCTACAGTTATGTAGCGCTCTCTATTATAGGAGAGGAAACATGAGCAAATTTGTTGTAGCCTATAATGAAACACACCAGAAAACATTCCTAGTGTTGGCAGAATCTTCTGAAGAAGCGCTGGATGTTGTAGAATTATATCCTGAGAGTGTTGCTATTCTTGAAACAGTAGATAGTGTACTTGCCCAAGAGCCTAGAATTTCTTGGTTCGTTAGTCCTTTTGCTGTGGATGAAACCTTTAAAGCTTCCAGCTTGAATCTCTTGCAAGAAGTCTATGAAGTGCTTACAGAAAATNTNNTNGANCAATCTGATATTGCTTTAGCNATCAGAGTTTTTCTAAACCAACAGNAGGATTTGTATAGTGAGTAANACAGTTAANAGGATTCCAGAAGTAGAGCTATTTGAACAATTAAAAAAGATTGCTACNNTGCTNGGATACAAAATTATTTATAAAGTTTTACCNAAAGACACAGGTGGTTTGAATACAGGAAAGCTTTTNAAATCAATCGTACTTCCTGCTGANCANCANACAGAGTATNNAATGTATGCACTGACTCACGAAATTCTTCACATCCTTCTACCTAAAGAAGACCTACTCTGTGATGATTTTGCAGAGATTGTTGTATACATGGCTACTTATGGTGTGTTACTTTCTTGGGGATATGATTATATCGAGACAGCCCAACGAGGAATTGCTCTGCATAGTTTGAAACTGTTTGAAAATACAGAGATCTTTTATAAATCTAATAAACAGATACCTTCAAGAGAAATGCTTTACTATATGATTCGTCTGGCAGTTTCAATGTTGGCTACGGCTGGTGGAATGCTCACTGAGAAATCTTTAATCGTAGACATTGGGAACTCTGTAGATGCTCTTCTAGATATTATGCCTGAACGAGTACAAAATATATGGCAAAAATAAAAAACGAAGTGTGTGTAGTGCTCGTTACTGGTCCTGCTGCTTCTTATACTGAGGGAAACATTCAAGTCTGCAAGACTGTAGGAATGCAGGACACAGAGAAGGCTGTGCGTGCTGTAGTAGGAGGTAAGTATACTCTGGAAGAGTGTGAGGATCAAGAACTTATTGTAACATCTTACAAGGTGGGCGTGAAGAAAGATTCTACAGCAACAGTTATATCTCTGAAAGCTTCTTGACACGATCACAAATGTATGCTAGAATAGTTGTACTATTCGAGAGGAGAAATACAATGGACTCATTCGAGATTCTAGAAGGACAAACTTTAACTGCTGTCGAAGTTATTAATGATGACGAACAAATAATTTTTACTGTTGATAATGGTGATCAATATAAACTATGGCATACTCAGGAGTGTTGCGAATATGTTTATATCGAAGATATTTGTGGTGATCTTAATGACCTTGTTGGGCATGGACCTATCCTATTAGCAGAAGAAATTTCTTATCAAGATGAAACACCTGAAGGAACATCTCATCCAGAGTATCCCTCTGATTCTTATACTTGGACATTTTATAAACTGGCTACTGTTTGGGGAGCAGTTACGATTCGCTGGTATGGGGGATCGAATGGGTATTACTCCGAGGCAGTAGATTTTCAAAAGATTTAAAAGGAGTGAGCATGTCAAAAAATAGAGGACGCATTCTATGCGAAGCCACAGTTGCAAAAGAATTTAGAGAACTCTGTACAACTTTGCAGATTAGACCAGCAGCTTTGCTAGATTATTTGTTTCGTGAACATAATAATAGTCTTACAGAAGAAAGTGTAGAAGCCTATGATTACTTGAGTGGTCTAAATCTTACAGTAATGGGATCGTTC
>JGI10211J14876_10000846_pt1 | contig 13279 bp, 9 predicted proteins | sample Etolagsediment_FD_14876 | JGI IMG/M metagenome (IMG submission 14876)
CGAACTCCGAGTCCAAAGGACTGCATCTCTCGCTCGAATCTGAAACTGAACCCACACCAAGAACTTCTTGTGAGGTACCTTCAGGATCACCGAGGTGCTATTGCTGCCCACAGTGTTGGAAGCGGAAAGACTCTCACCGCTGTCGCTGTGAGTCAGTGTTTCCTCGATGAACATCCGGATTGGGATGTTATCGTTGTTACACCGACCTCTCTCCAAGAGAACTTCAAGAAGGAACTTCGAGCGTACGGCGCCGATTCGGACGATCCGAGGTATACCTTCTTGACTCTCACCAAATTCGCAAACACCTATGCAAGGAAGCAATGTTCCCCAAAGACGCTACTGATCATCGACGAAGCCCATAACCTTAAAACCGATATCAAGGCCGCAGCGCGCGCTGCGGCTAAGAGAGCGAAGGAGAAGGGAAAGAGGCCTGGGAAACCTCGCGCCCAGGTAGCGGTGGATTGTGCGAAGAAGGTCGACAAAGTTCTTCTTCTTACGGCTACACCGTTGTACAACAAACCGTTGGACGTGGTGAACCTTGCAGCGATGGTCAAAGGCGAGGATCCGCTGAGTAAATACCGCTTCGAGAAGATGGTCGATGAAGACCCTGGTGGTTTCGCCAGGTACTTCGAATGTGTGTTCTCGTTCTACGACAAACCGAAATCTGCTGATTACCCCGATGTTGAAGAGAAGGACATCCGGATCATCATGACCCCAGAGTACTACCGGAAATACCGAGCTGTCGAACAGAGGAACTCTCATCTGTTCAGCGTCAAAGACCCGTGGAAATTCCTCACCGGAGTTCGACAGGCGACCAACGCTCTTGATCCTTGTCAGAAGTGCGAGTGGGCGGTGGACAAGATCAAAGAGGGGAAGAAAACCGTGTTGTACTCCGCTTTCAAGACCTTCGGTGTGAAGAAGATCCAAAGCATGCTTCGTGGTTCGGGTATCAAGTTCGTCGAGGTGACCGGAGATATGAACATCCCCGCGAGGCAGAGAGCAGTCGACGCGTTCAACGGCCCCGGCGAGCCTAATGTGCTCTTCATCACCAAAGCCGGTGGAGAGGGATTGGATCTCAAGAACGTCCGGTACGTTATTCTTCTGGAGAGTGGCTGGAACCGTCCTAATGAGGAACAGGTCATCGGTCGCGCAGCGAGATACAAGTCCCACATCGATCTTCCAAAGTCAGAGAGGAACGTCACGGTGTATCACTTGATTATTGTCAAGCCCTTGGGCTCCGGTCGTGATGCCGACGATCCGAAGGAGATTGGCTCGGCTGACGAGCTTCTGAAGCAGAAAGTTGCTGAGAAGGTCAAAGTGAACGACGCCTTCGGAGATCGACTTCGAGCGCTCTCGATCGAGAGGCTGGAGAAGTGCGGGGCGAAACTTCCATCCCAAAAAGAGAGATGTTACACTGTTAGATTCGGCTATGAGAGTACAGGTCCAGGTCTACACTATTATTACGGTGTCGAAGATGACGTCTCTTACCTCGGCGCTCTGAAAGGACATAGGAAAGCCAAACAACGAGAGATCATCGAAGAAATAGAAGAGCGTCTTATGGAAGCGGAAGATAACGTCACAGCTCTCGATCTTGAAGATAGCGGAGAGTTGAAGATCTGTTTCCGAGGAGAAGCTCCCAAGAAATCTCGACGTCCGAAGTCCCCTTACGCCAAAATCATCGCCGATGGCATCTTCCCCGGCGTGGGCAAGGTTGACGTGAGTAATCGCGGCGACAACATCCTTCTAATCATCGTTCCCCAGGGTACTCTCGAGGAAGAGTGGAGGAGTAAAACGTACCGGACCATGTTTAACTTCAAAATGCGGTCTGAAACAGGTTGTGAATGCAAGGTCGATCGTGAATCGATTGAACGGATCCTAGGACCAGGAGCTGTGGAAGCTGCAGAACTCGGACTCCCGGAGGGGTGGGTCTTCAGAATCCACTACTTCGTTCCTGAAGCAAATCCAAAAGTGATAGGAGTAACGGTGAAAAACACAGTACGATCTTTGACACTCGACGAAGAGGCTAAGATCGGTGACTTGATTATGGGTACCTTCTGTGTCGGGAACGACCGCGTTGTAATCGAACAAACGAATATGAACCGCCTTGTAGAGGCATACGACGATGCAGAAACAGCTGTACGTCAGTACGATCTCGTAGCCAAATGCAGAGAGATGGAGGAGGTCAGGACAACGATCAAGATTGATTTGGATTGGGGAAGGGGTTGTCCCTCCGCTCTTTCCCATAAGAGAATATTTGACGCTGCGGCGGTCTCCCTCGGAGATGTCGTAGACAACCTGGTTCCGAGAGTGTTGCCGGGCAGATATGACCCGCGCGAGCGGACCTATGTAGGTGTCAAGGGCCCGGGTTATATCAGCACTTGGGAAGAAATCTACAATGCTTTGGACAGGAAAGAAACAAAGGCTACTGTAGAATACGTACTCATCACCAAAGGACCTTTGGACCCTATCCAGCGGAATGCCGTGGTGGGTAAAATAGCCGATAAACTCTTCGGCAACTACAAAGGACAGCGATGGGTCGAGAGTTTGATCAGTGTCCCGAAAGAAGGGCCTAGAGCAGAGGGAACGTATACTTACTACGTCAAGGCTAGTTGCGATTACATGGAAGGACCACTGGCCACCATTCCCACCTATTCTGAGATCGAGATTCATTTGAAATGGGAAAAGGAATGTCAAGTCTTCACCGATGCCTCCTGGATAGACCGGCCGATCCTCAACGAGGTGGTAGATAATTTGATTGACTACGATTGGGGTTTCAGCGGTTTGAGGAGGTTCCAAGATGCTGTCCGGCGGGGCAAAACAGAAGCCACCATGACACTCAAACTCAAAACCAAAGGTCCGTTAGACTCTTATCAACGGCACGACTTTGTGATTGAAATAGTCAAGCGTCTCATCCACCGCCCCCGCGTTATAGACCTCGACCCCTACGAGCGGGGTGTCGAAGTTCACCGTATCATCGGTAACCCGAACCGTGCCTACCGGTATATTTACCACGTCGATGTGAAATGCAAGAAAACAGAACGGCGAAAGGCTGCGAAGAAGAAATCCTCGCCATCTGCGGTGGTAGATCTTCGCACCTCCCCGGAGAAACGCGGGGTCGGAAAGAGAATGAAGGGAAAGTACCAGGATTACCACTAGGTGTAAACTACAATCATTACAACTCTCATGTTCTATTCGGAACATGAGATGACCGTAGATCAAGGTAGATCTTTGATCTACATACCCCGACGAGCGTACCCGCTTGGAGCCACAGGCTCTGGTTCTTCCAGCTCCTCGTCCGAAGAGTCGGTTATCACCCTTCGGCGCTTTCGAGCGTAGGTCTTGACAGGTCTAACCGGTGAATCGTCGCGAGACCTTCGGCTCCTTGCAACAGGCACCAGCATCGCTCTCTCCACCACTTCATCGAGAGGCGTCCTTCGGGAGCCCTTCGTCTGGATCTCTTCGACGAGGTCTTTCATGGCTTCGTACTCATCTTCATCCTCGTCATCGGAGGAGATCTCCGAGGCTTTTCGTTTTAGGCGGAGTCTCTTCGAGCAGCTGGGACAGTCAACACAGACCCCTTCTTCGAGATTCTCCCCTTCAGAGTCCGAGATCTCGATGACGACCACGTCGCCAGCTTCACCGTCATCGATTGCTACCTCAAAGTCTTCGCTGTCGTGGTCGGTATCGGAGCCTTCGGAGTCACCGTCACCTACGGTGTGATACGTTCGTAGATACCCGATGATCTCTTGCAGGACCTTGACGTCAACTTCGTTGTACTTGATAATCTCTCTCATCAGCGGTACCTCTCTCATTGACTTCTTCAGCAGGTTCGATTCTTTGTAGGCCCGCCAGGCCCCAACCATCGCTCCCTGTCCATCGAGACAGCTACTCCCGGTGTCCCACCCTGAGGTAATGAGGCCGTTCTCACACATCGCCTTGGCGATCTGCTTGAGGCTGAAACCCAGAGCTCCCTTGACGGTGATAGGTTCCTCTTTGAACACCTTCAACAGGTCCAACCACTCCCACTCGTCAGATCGCCATTCATCCGACTCGGGATTGTGCCTTTCCACCGCGTCGTTCCAAAAGTTATCCTCCGCCGGTGCCCAATGAACACACATCGGAGTATCGACCTCGTAGAACGTCGCCTCGGAGCGGATATACTCGGCGAACTCTTGGCAGATTCTTCCTTCCTCTTTGAATGTCAGCTTATCAACGGTGAACTCGCGATACGTCCACCTTCCGCTGATCGGCTCGTTGAACCCGACACCGATCATGAAGATCAATGATGTGTTCTCCACATTTGGTAGCGCTTCGAAGTCGGTGAGGACATCATTCACTGTCTCGAAGTCGACATAGAACTCGAGTTCTTTCTTGTTTTGCCAACCCTTGAAGTTGTTGGTGATGATCTTTGGGAGGACCGGTGTACCTTCTGGATTTCGGTGAGGTTGGTTGATCTCGAGGACCTTGTTGAGGATTCGGCTGGTGTACTTACCTGTGACACCGAGAACATCGGGAGTGCACTTCTCGTCGGTCCACTGATAAACCTCTGACGAGTGAGCTTTCTCCCGGTGTTTGGTGCCAACCATCCACAGACTCGTCAGCTCTTTTATCTGATCGGCGAGGCGGGATTTGGCATTGTGCCACGGATAGTCGTGCGTGTTGGACATGTTGGGATACAGCTCCGGTCTCTCGAGAGGAACATCGGTGATATTCCACCCCCTGGCCTCCGGAGTTCGGCAGTCCCTGAGCCACTTCAATGCTTCTTCCGTCTTTGTAACGTAGTCCTTATCGACGCCGGTGTAGTCGATGGTGCCGGCGCGGTCGAAGCACGACTTCCCTTTGTAGGTCTCGCCCTTGGAGGAGAAGCGCCACTTCCTCCCGAGAATGAACGCTTTCTGGGGATTGTAGCCTTGGATGCGGGCGAGAGCTTCGTTGTAGATGTATAATTGCGATTTGTACGCCGGAAACGATCCAGCGTTAAGTATGTGCACGCCGTCGGCGCGTAAAAGTAGTGTCGAGAACTTAATATCGACGATGAGGTAGTGATACCTCGGAGAGGACTCGGGGTCATGAACATCTCGGAGTCGGGGCGCCGGAACGCGGGTTTGAGTCTTTTCGATAGCTTCAATCTTGAAGATGTTGTTGATCCAGTCGCTTCTCACCATCAGATCCGGAATACCGTACGTACAGGTCTCTGGATTGTGGAGAAGACCGCTATGGATGATGGGAATCCCAAGATTCATTGCTTGAATAGTCTCTAATACCTTCTCTGGCGATCGAGGATTGAGCTCGCCTCCGATGCTCAGGACGAGGTCCTTTCCGAACCTTTCCGTTAGCAGTCTCATGACATGACTCTCAAAGGTGCAGCCCTGTTCCATGATATACTCGGTGAACGAATTGGGGTTGCGTCGATCATTTACAGCACCGAGAACGTCTTTGGTATAGGTCGGATTTCGAGTGACAAAGCCAGAGTAGTTGTACTTGAACCAATCAACTACCGGATCCCTTAACAGGTGATTCCGAGTCGCTGTGGCCGAGATCCACACTCCGTCCCAGTCAGCATCCTCTGGCGCAGAGATCTCTGAGAGCTCCCTTGCCGGGAGTGTACGTGGAGTTTGGGAACTGTTCCCTTGCTCCGATTCTTGGGGACTCTGAGAGTCCCCAGCATCCTCCGATGCGATCCTTCGACGCTTTGATCGAGTTTCCGGACCGGAGGAGCGTCTTCTGCGTTTCTTTTCGCTTTCGCTCATCCTGACACTACCTCCCAGAATCTTTAGGTGAATAAAGTGGGGGTACTGAGTTGAGTTCTGAGGTGTACATCGCAACTCACTTTGAGATTCTGGAGTTGTTTGTATAGTGCCGCAGAGAACAGAATTGAGCATGAGTAGAGGTTGGTATCAGTACACAGTTGAGGAGGTCGGAGTGTTGACTGCAGAGAGATTCAAGATACTTGTCTCTTCTGGGAGTAATCTCCTCGATGAGGGTTGGTCGTACCTACAAGAGTCTATGTTTGAAGAGAGACTAGCAGAAGCCGAAGACTACGAAGAGTCTTCCTTTGACGTTACGGAACTGAAGAGGTTTCTTCTTCCGGGAACCACAGGGGTCACCCTTCAAAAACTCCTCGGTGCAAAAACTCGAGACGAGATCCGGGAGGTGGTCGTACCAGGGTACGCCGTCACCAACAGGTATGCCATCACCGGCATTGAAGAGACCTCGGGGTGTCAAGGATGCGTCTACGATGCTCCAGGTCAGAGAGATCACATGGAATGCCCCGATGGGTGTCTACATATGAGGGATATGTGTGACTTTTGCGTAGAATCTTCACAGAGCGAATCTGGGTCGGCCACAGTCGCCGACTCCTCAGATGATGAAGCCGATGGCTACGACAGCTTTGGGTAGTCGGAGAAGACGGAAACTCTCATCTCTATCCAAGAGATGAGAACGCGCGAAGCGGGTGCAGACGTAGTCTACCGTAGGTGTGAGCTCGCTCACTGACCGTCACGGCCAAGGCGGGTGAGAACGATGTAAACGTTGGTGAGCTGAACAGTCTCTCCGGTAACAACGGTGGCAGGCTGGTTGAGCCTCACATAGGATCGGAGGACACTTCCAGCGGCAAGGCGAAGAACCACAGAGCCATCGAAAGTCTCGTTACCGATGGGGGTGTCGGGAGGTATCGCGGAGATGGTGTGCAGAATACTAGTTACCGGACTGTCATTGAGTACGTTGAGAAGCCTCTCCGAGGGAAGAGCGCCGTTCACTCCAACTCCAAGATCAAAGCCTTGGGCGTTCTGGTTCGGGTTGTCGGTGTTACCGCTCATCGTCAAGCGATAAACGCCGCCACGGGTGACTTTGATCTCATTGACAGAGCCAGCCGGAGCGAGGGAGTTCTGAAGGAAACACCTTTTGTTTGCCCGAAGAGTAAGGACCTGAGGCGTGTCNCCGGCNCCGGCGCCCACTTGGAACCAGGACCCAAAGTCAGGGATAGCGGTGAGAGAAACATCCTCCTGTTCGGCAGAGATGAAGTCGTTCTCACATCGAGAGATCGCGAGGTCGATCGGAGATGGTGTGTAAATCGAAGGTTGTTGTTCGTTGTCGGGGTTGAGCGAAGCCATACTTATGTGACAGTTACTATACCTGAACAGAATTTTTTGTGGCGAATAACAGAACCAGGTGGTAAGTAAATATGGGAGCCGCTGCTATCGCCATTGTTATCGGTGTCTTTGTTCTTCTCGCCGCTGTCGGAGTTGCTGTGTGGTGGTTTGTCTTCAAGCCTCCGACAGACCTTCCGGGAGTTTGCAAGGACTCTGTTTTTTACCAGAACGCGCCTACATTCAGTAAGAACGCCATCGCTAAGGCCTGCGCCCTACAACAACCCCCTCTACCTGAGAAGGACTCCGACACGAGTATCATAGCCCCTGTTGGTTTCGCTTCGCAGTGGGAGGCAAACGCCGTCCCTACTCAGGCACCTGCATGGACCAAAACAACCTACTATGCGGCCAAGTACGTCAACAAGAAGGATGGAAGCTACGGAGCATTGAGTTCGTGGGGAACAGTACAGGCCTCCGGCACTCAGACCCTGCCCAGTGTGAGTTGGAATGCCGGTGTCTATGCCGATGCATCCACGTGGGATATCAACGTCTATCGAGCGTTCAAATCCGACGGAAGTGACAGTAAACTCGTCGGTAAGGGTATCTACGATCCGTCCAACTCCTCTTACGGGTACGTCGACTACGATCACCCTTGAGCGTATAAACGCCCCTAGATTTCCGGTGATTTCACTCTCTTGGACTATACCAAGAGAGTGCTTTCGTTATGGGTAAGAGACCTCCGACGTACACATTCCAACGCCCGAGAAAGAGGCAACCACCTCCGATCCCTGTCGCTAATCCCCAAGCGGAGATGTACACAGTGATCGATGATAGTGAATCATCTATCGACCAGACGGCGCGCTACACTCGGTACACATTCTTTCTGGTGCTAGTGATCTTTGTATTGCTGGTGTTAGGCATCTGTTACATCCAGCTCAGGGGATTACCGGTGAAGGTGAGGGCTTAAGCGAGAACCGCAGAGTGTAAGCTCAATGCAGGTGCTGTGATGCCTCCAGAACCCTTCCTTGTGACATCAGCTCGATGTACTTTCTGTTCTGCATCAGCAGATACACTACCATTGCGATAAGAATGGCAATGGCGATCATAAACAGAATCAACGCTCCCCAAGCAATCTGCTGTGAGGACTTTTGCGGGTCATCGTCAGGATGGTAGAACATACTGGCGTGTGGTAGTTCTTCGACTTACAATGTAGTAAGAGGATCTTTTGCTCAACGGTTTCGACACGTTCGTGCCCGCCATAACCAGATGATACCTGTGACCATCACAGGTATCGATGCGCTTACACGCTTACAGAGGATATCCTCCGCTCATATCGGCTTCATCCATAGCCTCACCGAGCTTCCCCTCAATCTTCTTCGGATCAGGAGCGTAGGTACGGATATCCCCACCGGCGAACGGTAGCGACCAGTAACCTTCACTCGAAGACCCGCAGGTCAACTGACATGAACTAAATGCAAACAGCAGCACCCCGACAAGAACGAGGATGAGTATTAGGCTAACACTGTCAATCTTCATCGTGGATACCTTATACAGACCCGTCAAAATACTACGACGAAAGAATCATTGCGTATGACAAGAACGTCCGGTATGAAGAACAAACACCTAACACCCGACAGAGTCGCACAGCTCGACGGTCGACCCATTAGACTGTCATCTCCATATGCAGATGGAAAGCTACTCACCATCAGTCCCCGGGGCAAAGTCACGCTTGAGCTTCCGGAGACCGGGTATGATCAGTACTGGAGACTGATCCCTACAGACGACGGATTTCTGTTCTCCTCCTCGAGGAATGGAGACATGGTCTGTCATCACGTGCCTGATGGAGGTTCTATTGTATCCAAGCCTCTCTCCGAAGACACTAATGATTGTGTATGGAAGCTCGGAAAGCACGGAGAGATCTACCAACCTAACCCCGAGGGCGGCGAGAGGTATCTGTGGTTGGCCGACGATAAGCTGTTCGCTACGCTCGACGGGTTTTTGGCGGAGAGCTGGGTACCACTTTCCGATATCGAACAACCACCTCCACCGTCTTCGGAAAAAGAGTGCTCCTCAGATTACCTNACTCCGTTCATTATTGCGGCTGTTTTGGTGGCCGTGGTTCTGGTAATCGGGATGTTCCTCCGAAAGAGACGAGGTGAATCGTAAAAAAGGGATGTTCGATTGTGGTCATCCCAACTAAAAGCAAGGGAACATATATACATGCTTCAAAGATGGAACCACAACCCAATCATCAGAACGAACAGGCAGCAGCATATCAGTACCGCTTACTCTACACCTTCAACGGCGCTGAGAAGGTACTGGCGACATTTGAAACACCGGAAGCGATCCGGTTTCCACCCGAAGGAATCTCCTTCGGCTCAACGAGAAGCATTGTCGGGTGTATTACCTCGAAGGCTCTCGAACACCCGTCAGGCGGGGATATCTACCGGTTTAGATTGTCCCCGGACATCAGTGATCCGATAAACGATTGGTTCTTCTCAATCCGAGCTGGGAATGTGGTATGGTACGACTCAATCCACATTCCCACTGGCGAGGTCACCCGCGGACAGCAGATTCTGTCGAAAGTCACAGTTGACGCTTGAAACATCAACTACAGACGGTCTCTTGTCGTAGACGAGACAAGAGACGCACGCACTAAGGCGCTACACTAGACTCTTAATGAGGTCGAGTCTTGAGGCCGGTTGAATGATACCCGGTGGGGTCAGTTCAGAGCACTGCTTCAGTCTGTAGGATACCTTCGCGAACATTCTCCCCGGTTGGGAGTCGATCTTCCTCTTCAGATCCCAAATATCATCTTTGGAACCGGTGATTACTATAGATTTCGCAGTGTACTGGTAGATACTGTACTTTCCGTCATCCGAAGTATGAAGAAGGAAACACAGCTTCACAGCCGAAGCCTTTGGCGGTGACTTCTTCTTCGGGGCTTTCGCCTTCGGGCTCTTCTCCACCACCGTCTTCGACTTTCCTTTCGGAGGCTTCGCCTTCGCCTTTGGCTTCCCTAACGGCGTGATTTCTACTGCAATCTTCGCCCCCGGAGGGGTGGTTGGGGTTGTTTTTGCTCCTCCCACCGGCTGCGCGAGGTTGTAAGGGACCTTGAACTTCGAACCACGATACATCGTCGGTTCGGTCACTGTAACGCCTAGAGTCTTCGGGTTAACGCGGTCGATGATGGCGATATACGTTACATTCTTCTTCCGGTCGTGGAACTGTATCCTCATGCCCTTAGTGACGTCCTCTCGGGCGAGAGACTCACTGGCCTCGCCAGAGAGAAGACCGTGTTTGGTGTCTTTGTGGCCAAAGTACGCTCCAACCATGCACTTGAAAAGGCCGCCGTGTGGGTCGTAGATTGTCTTTCCTGGCCCGGACCGGATTCTTCCCTCGTAGTTGTACAGCTGCATCAGCATGTGCATCGACTCGTGCTCAAGAACCATCTGTAGGCAGCTCAATCTGTCCCAACAGTCGATCCCGTTGACACGAAGAGCCTTCTCTCCTCCGACAAAGAGCTTCTTGTACAGCCCCACCGGGAACGAAATAGTGAAGAAGCAGTGCTTCCGACCCGGAGTTCGTGTCGTTCGACACCATCCTCCGAGTTTTGTCTTTCCGCCCGCGGTGGTTTGGAACGTCAGAGTCGACCCTTCTGCGGCGAGCTTCTTGGCCACTTGGCCTCCGAAGAAGACCTCATCGTATAGCTCCCACAGATCCTCGAGGTTCTTCGCTGTGAATGAACTAAAGTTCCCCGGAACGCCGTATCTTTCTATCATCGCGTCGTGAATGTACTTTCGACGGGCCTGAATACCGTGTTCGTCGTAGATGGAGATTTTCTCCCCTCTTCGGATCCGGCGGGGCGGAGGGGCTTTGGCTCCCACCCCGCTTATCGGTTGATATGTTCTTCCTGATGTGACTACTTTGTAGCCTCTCACGCGAAGGAACTGGATGACGTCTTTCATCCGAGGTTTCTTTACGTACCATCCTTTCATACTGGTCATGACGTTCAGGTCCTTTCCTTCGGCGTTCTCCGGTTCCTCCAACCACTCTATAAGTTTCAACGGGTCCCGGAGTTGATTGTCGAACAGGACAAGATTGTCTTCACCGTACTCGCCAATTCTTGCCGTCGGCATACTGAAAGATGTTGCTTACAAGGTACCAAGAGAATATAAACGGAAGACTTGTCTAGATTCTCTTGACGTTTTACCAAGAGTTAGCCGAACAGTTGAGAACATGGCACAAACTTACAGATCTTTAGACGACGTGAATCGCCTACTCTCTGACGTGTGGGCCACCTATCCCGCCGTCTACGCTACTGCATCTCCGGCCACCCAAAACATCTCTCTCGCGGTGATACCTGCTATCATCGAACGTTCGAGAGACTACTGCGCGGCAGTATCCTCGGGTCAGACAGATATCGATGTCATCGCCAAAGGAGGATTCGGCGAGGTCGGCCCGTTCCGTATCCAGGAAGATGGAGGTATGAGGCGAGTGTTTATGCACGTGGTAAGTTTTCGCGACGAAGGACGCGGGTGGGTCCCCTACTACGCAGAGGTCGTCGCCAAGCGTACCCTTTCGAATGCATCACAGGCCCTCTACCTGTTAGTTGGTGTTAATGCCCAGCTTCCTGGTCGGGTGATGTACATCTCCAACGATTTCCTCCACGAGTCCATTATCGGCAGTCTCGTCAGTCACCTGTATGACGTCGGGGTCCTCCCCGGTGTGACAAAGTACTTCGGTACTTTTGTTTGCAAGGCACCGGCTCCTCCAGAAAAGTACAACAACGCGACGTTGATGGAGAAAAACTCGTTCGAACTCCTGAAAGTCCTCGGTTATGCTTCCGGTTCGACTCCGGCCGAACGCGGGGGAATGTGGAATGCTTCTCTCGGTAGAAGGTTCTTTCTGCAGCTCAACGTTTACGATCTAATGATCTGGATGAGTCAGCTCGCTCACACGTTCTTCACCATGAAACTGTACTTCGGTATCAGTCATTTTGACACTCATCTGAGGAATGTGATGCTGACATACGTCAAGAACTCCGGTTTGAGTTTGAACGGTCCTGATACGGCGATGGTAACGAGCGTGTACGGTGGGAAACTTCTGAGCGAAGTAGACTACATCCGCTACGAGCTACCGTTCATCGATGGGGAGAAAGGGAAGGCATACTTAATCGTCGAGAACAACGGTCTTCTCCCGAAGCTCATTGATTACGGTATCACCGTAGCCGACTTCCCTTCCTCGGCTCGGAACAACGATCTCGCCTTCCGTTTCGAGAACTCAACCGATGTGTATGCTTCAGTTCACGGTGGTCGAGAGGCCGCTCTGAACACCAACGGTTACGGTGATGTAGAGTACAACTTCACCGGGTACAACATGCTTTTCCAGCTGTACCGAATCGCTATGTACGGGGATGCCTACGGTGTCTCGGCTCAAGATTCCCAGTACGCTCGGGACCTTCTCGCCGCGATCCGACCTTTCCTCGAGAGGACCATCGGTCAGTTCGATCTCTCGCAATCAAAGACCGATCTGTCGGGAAGAGACTTCCGTCTCGACTCTCAGTTCGACCAACCGGACGGGAGCTGGTTTATGTCCTACCGAGATGTTGGAACTACCGCGAGTATCATCGCTCCTCTCTACAAAATCTACGCGTACCTTCAATCTGTCGGAAGTGTCGTTCCCGGGAAACCCACAACGGTGTACATCACTCGCTCTGGGAAAGCTCCACCACCGAACGTTCCTAAGTCCCGGGTACTGAACGTCTCCCTCAACCCGCCAAAGTCCGCCAAGAAGGAGGGGATGTCCGAGTATCTTGTCTCCTCGAAGAAGTACTACCAGATGTGTCTTCTGAATGGTGGAATCGCCAACCCAGACCGGTTCTCGGAGATGGCTCGGTCTCTCGGAATCGAAGCACCGGTTCCTTTGACCAACACCGGCCGTGCGGAAGTGTGCTTGCAGGTCCAACGCAAATCCTCGAAACTGAAACCGACCGTCATTCGCCGAAAGGGTATCTTCAAGTACACTCTCGGACAGACGAATGCGAAGGTGTGGGACGCGACCAAGAACACCCTGAAAGACGGGATTACGATCGCTGATCTAACACCGGAGTTTCTGAGCGTCAACATCGCCGGCAAGATCGCCATCTTCAACATCGACCTCTATCCTCGGAATGTAGCGATGGGGGAACT
>JGI10211J14876_10000849_pt1 | contig 13265 bp, 12 predicted proteins | sample Etolagsediment_FD_14876 | JGI IMG/M metagenome (IMG submission 14876)
TACTTTTTCTTTATTTTGTTGAAAATGATGCATTAAACACTGAGTTTCATTTTTCTGGTTAAAATAAAAACATTCATTATCAATATTTTTTTGCGCATATTTCATTAAATCACAATTAGAAGCATTTTGACTTGGATTACAAATATTGCAATATAATAAATTACCAGTATGGTACATATATGACTTATTATTTAATAAAGGATCAAAATAACTACCAAGTTCTAAACATGTTAATGATTTATTTTTTTCAAACCATTCTTTACATAAAACACGACCTAATGGACCACAACATGTTAAAATAACACTATTTTCTGGAATATCATTTATTTTTTGTACAATACTTGCATAATCATTTTGAAAAGCAAATTTATCTGAAACAATATAGACTTCATCAATTGGAATACCAAATTTTTTTAAATTTTCTATATTAGATGCCATTTTCTCATTGCAAACCAAAATTTTTTTACGTTCATCTTTAAAAGAAGTTTGAAGACATTCTGTACTTACATTCATATTTGAGTTGATTAATAAATTTGCATATAAAACATAATCTTTATTTTTAGGTTCTATATAAGATTGAATTTTTTTATTTAAATCTGAATAGCATTTTTCACAAGGTAATCCTACATAATAATTTTCTTGTTCATATATTAAAGCTTCTTTTAATTTTTGAGACATAAGTTCACTAGACTTATCTAATCCTCTACTAAGACATGCATTTGGATTAATTAAAGCATTAATTTCACCATCATTCATTTTAATAAAACAAAAAGGTGTTTTTTTTTCTAAATGTTTTATAAGAATAATTATTTTATCCATTATTATAAAATATATACAAATAAAAGAAAAGTTTATTACGAATTTTATTTTTTTATTTTTTTAAATAAATAGTAAATAATAAATATAAAAATGACCATAAAAATAATTTTAGAATATGATAAATTTTATAATTTTTATTTAATAATTCATGTGCTATTGTTAAACCTGCAATACCCCTCCAATAATAATAACTTCTTTCATTACCATTAATTATGAAAAAATACACTATTTAAAAATTTAATCTTATAGTAAATACATGGACCAAATTCATTATGTATATATTTTAGTTAACAATAGTGAAAAATATAAAAATCATAGTTATATTGGCTACACAAATAATCCTAAAAGACGCATTCGACAACACAATTGTGAAATAAAAGGTGGTGCTAAAGCAACACATGGAAAAGAAAATGCATGGGAATTTGCTGTTTTAATAAATGGATTTCAAAATATGATAAATGCTTTAAGTTGTGAATGGAAAATAAAACATCCTGGTAAAAAAAAATATTATAAAATAGAAGGTAAAATAAAAACACTTAATGAAGTATTAAAACTTGAACAATGGACAAATAAATGTACAATTAAAAATAATGAATGTTTATATGATGTATTTGTAAAAGATGAATATATGCATCTATTAGAAATAGATTCATTACCTAAGAATATAAGTGTTCATAAAATGAGTAATCATCTTATCAATACATAGTAATTTTTAAAATAAAATTTATAAATAAAATTTACATAAAATAACTACTTATGAATGGCTGTTTTTTTTTAGGATTTTTTAATTGTTCTATTGTCAAATTTCGCATATTTTGAATATTTAAATAATAACTCATTAAACACTCTTCAATTTCTTTAATATACTTTTTATGAAGTTTCGTTTCATTTAACATATTTAATAATTCACTTACATTTGGTTTTTTCATTTCAATTTCATGAATATATGTTTTAATTATATCAAAATCAAATGGTTCAAAGAATAAACGTCGCGCTGCTTTATAATCAAAATCTTCTGGCACCTTATATTTTGGCATATTTTCAATATTTTCTAAAATACCTTCAATATTATCATATTTTTTTATGAGTTTATAAGCATTTACATGACCAATACCGTATATTTTACTCGTATAATCACATCCACATAATATACATAAATCTACAAATTGCTTATAAGTCATTTCTAAATTTATTAATATTCCTTCCAAACAATACTCTTGAATCATATTTTTATCAGAACTAAAATCCTTCAAAAATACTTGACAACCATTTGCCAATATATCCATGTCTTCTGTAATACAACAATCAATTATGTTTTTTTTACACAATACTGCTAATAATGATTCAGCCTCACATGGTGCATGAATATAATTTACACCAAAGAAATCAAATAATTGTTTACATTGATTAATATGTTCAGAACGAACAACAATTATTTTTTTTTCTATTTTTTCAATCTCTTCTTTAATATTAAATGTTTCACTCAAATATAAATTTATTTTATCTTCTTCTAATTTAAAATTATTGTTTTTTGAAAGAATATATTCCTTCATCTTATTTAATAATTGAGATCTATCTAAAATATTATTATTTTCAATAATAATATTAAGTATATCTTTTTTCATATACAAATATTCTCTTTTTAATTTACGTTCTGCTAATATTTCATCTTTTTCTTTCGGTGGTTTTCCATCAAATATAAAAAGAGGACAAATATTATTTTTTAAAAGTCTTAATATGAGTCGTGTTAATCCACCAACTAAATCATTATTATTATATAAATATTTATATAAAAATATGGATAAATCGATGCCAACAACCAACCCATTATAACAACTTAATTTACGTTGTACAATTGCTGTTTGACATTTATTAACTAATATACTTTTTAGGTTTTTGATTCCCATATATTTAGTTAGTTTTTAATCTTTAAACCATTTATGATATTCATTTTAATAAATCATTTTTTAAATAATTATAAATAATTTTAAATAATTATAAATTTAATTCATAACAAGTTAATTTTAAACTATTTGTTTTATTTTTATTTTTAATTATATAATCATTCATTTTTTCTATTTTTTGATTTATAAATTTTACAAATAATAAATTAAAAGATTGATTTACTTGATAGTTTGCATGACATTGATCTTTAAATAATTTTAAAAAATTATTTATATTTAAATAATTAATAATTTTAATTATATAGTACGAAAATACATTTGTTTTTTGTTTAAATTCTGAAACACAACCATGGCTTACTAATATATCTTCTATTTTATCAATATTATAATAATTTATTAATTTATTAAATATTACTAAATTATGCAATACCTCATTTTTAAAAATAGTATTCATATTTATTTTTGTAATAGTTGATATAAATATCATATGTATTAATGATGCAAATGTCTCAGTAAATCCTTCATTTAATAAAATTGGATATTTTGTGCATATTTTACTACTCATTTCTTTAACTCCCTCCCCCTGAATAATTTGATAATCAATAAAATTAGCATGTATTAGTTCATGAATTAATACTTTTAAACACTCCTCATTACGAAATAAAACAATTGGACCATTTATTTTTTCATCATATTGAACCGTGCAAAAAGCAGAATTACAATTTTCTTGATCAATATAACTATTTTTTTTTAATGGAATACTTTTTTTATCATATAAATCATAAAATATAATTTGTTGACTACAATGACTTCGATGAAATAAATCTTTTAGTGTTAATATTAAAATAAACATGTACATTATTTTTTCAGGTATTTTTTTGATTATTTTTTTATTACTTTTAAAATAAATAACATTATTTTCATAATGAAAAACATAGCAATATTTTAATTCCTTTATTTTCTTTTGAAATTTTTCAGCAATAAAGTATGAATCATTATTACTAATTTTATTTAACTCACTTAAATGAATATTACTTTCATTTATTATTTTACTGTTTTTTTTATAATAATAAATAAATTCTTTTTGAATTTTTTTAAAAAAAGCATTTTTACTTATTATTGGTATTTTTCGCTTTTTTAATATATTTTCTAATATATTTTCTAATTTATCATTTTCTAAAATACATTTTTTACTTGATTTATTTAATAAATCCATGCTTTACTAAATATAACAACTAAAAAAATAAAAAAAAAATGAATTTCAAATTTATTCTTGAAAAATATGTTCCCAGTTCACTTCAACAAATAAATTATTTTCTTCTGTTTCGACTGTTTCGACTGTTTCGACTGTTTCTTCTTCTTCAATCAATTCATTAATATTTTCATATAATTCATCTAATTCAGGTAATACTATTTTAATATTTACAAAAAGGTCTCCATATATCCATTCGTCATCTTCTTGATAAGGGATACCTTTATTTTTTATTTTATACAAAGAATTTCCTTTTAAATCTTTTAAAAATATTTTTTCATTATTTGGTAAATAAATAGAACAACTTTTATTTTTATAATATTCTTTTAATTCTAATTTCTTTTCATAAAATACATCAAAATTATTTACTCTTATAAAATCAGAACGTTCACAATGAAAATCAATTACTACATTTCCTTTTCCGTAAAATGTCTCATTGCCATTCCCTTTTAAAATAATTTCATTACTGTAAAGTGGTACTTCACAATTTACCTTTTTTTGTATAATTTTATTTTTTTTTATTTTATCTTTTGTATAACTTATTTTTTTTATTTTCTTTTCATAAATATCTTTCATAGATACATCTATCGAAATTTGAATATCTTCAATAGTTTCACCAATTCTTTCATCAATTCTTTCACCAATATTTTCATCAATATTTTCATCAATTACATTATTTTTTTGTTGAAATAAATTTTTAAGTATATCATTATTTTGACCAAAACTATGAACTTTTACATGAACATTAGGAACACTTTGACTAAATAAATTAGCTAAACCACCTCCGCCTGCTAATTGATTAATGACATTTCCTATATCAAATGTATTCTCATAATTCATTTCAAAATTTTTAAAATTATTTAAATGATCTTTAAAAATAGAATTAAACATTGCAAATGGGTCTTCGCCATTACTTTCAAAATGAAAACCACCCTCATCACTTCCAAACATATCATAATTTTTTCTCTTTATATCATCATTTAATATACTATATGCCTCAGATATATCTTGAAATTTATTTTTAGATTCTTCATTATCACCATTTTTATCTGGATGAAATTTTAATGCCATTTTTTTATATGCTTTTTTTATTTCTTCTTGAGTACAATATTTTGATACATTTAATATTTCATAATAATCTTTAGACATAATAATGATTGTAATTTATTAATTTTCTTTTAAATCCAAATTATGAATTAAAATAATCAATTGAATAATATAATTCTCTAAGTGAATAAAATATTTTCCTGTACAATGATTTAATGCATAATCACATTCAATTGTTCTTTTTAATATATTATCTAACAAATCATTTTTATCATTATTATCATTATTATCATTATTATCATTATTATCTAACTTTTTATATAAAATATTATTTATTTTGTATATAATATCACTAAAATCATAAAAATTAATAAATGCTTTCTCTAATAATGATTTTATTTTACTAACTTGAATGATATTTATATTTTTTGTAAAAATAATTTTTATTAAATCATCTAAAAAAATATAATATTGATTTTGGATGAATTCATTTGTTTCTAAATAATATTCTATACCATTGATTATATTGAAGAAATGATAATATCCTTGATAATAAATTTCTTTATTAATTATTTTATTTATGATTGTTTTACTTATTTTTTTTTTTTCATCAATCAGTATATTATTTATAAAATAAAATAATTCTTTTTTTTTCGGAGGAATTATTCGAATAATAACAAATCTACTTTTTATCGAATCAGGAATACAACTTAGCTTACTTGTTTCAAATATATATCTACTACTTTTAAAATTATTTTCAATTATTTTTCTTAAAAATAAAAAAGATTGCTGACATAATTTTTCAACATTTGTCATTACTATAACTTTTGGTATATCTAGTCCAATATTTCGGGTTTCTACATATTCTTTTAAATAATTACTAAAAAATAAACGTTCATTATTTAACAATTCAATACAATCAATCTCTATATGATAAATACTTGAACGAAATTTAAATGTCTTTTTATCTATTTCAATAGTATTGTGTTTTAAATTATAAACTTTTTCATCAAATATACTACATAATAAAGCATAAATTTGAGTTGTTTTTCCAGAAGATTTAATTCCATTGAAAATTAAATTTTGAAAAGAATCAATGTGTATATATTTATATTTAATTATATAACTATTTTTTATGATTAAATCATCTAAATTTGGTTTTTTATTTATAATATTTATACTCATTTAACTAAATAAATTCATAAAGATAATTATAAGTCAATTATTTTTAAAATATCTTTTATTAAACGATTTTTATATTTTACTGAACTCATATTTAATATATATTCTTGGTTTTTTAAAAATAAATCCATATCATCCTCATAATCTTCAAAATTATTTATTTGTAAATAAAGGTGTGAAATATTACTTACTATTGTATTTTTTATATAGTTTGTATTTTCATCATCATTATGCATAGCACCATTTAACCAATATTGAAAATTATTTTTAATATTTCGAATAGAATAACATGTTTTTGGTATTTCATCAATATATTTTAATTTAAATAAAATTAAATCCGATTTTAAACAATGTTCATGAAGACATTTTTTTACAATTTTTAAATCAATAATTATTTTTTCTGGTTTTAAATCAATATAATCGAAATTTTCAACAGATTGAAAACTACTAACTTTTTCTAATTTAAAAGGCTCTAAATTATGTACTGATTTATTTTTTTTTAATGATATAGTAGATATATTTTTTACGAAATTATTTTCTTCATCTGAATCAACATTTTTTTGAGAATCAATTAATTCATTCATTTCATTATAATCATGATATTGATATTGATTATTTTCAATCATTTCTTCAGATGGTATTTTTAAAGATTTTTTTAAAAAAAGTATATCTTTATTAAGTTTAACTAATTTATTGTCAATATGATTAAATTTATTTTCAAAAATACGATTACTTAATTTATATTCATTATTGATTTCTGATAAATTTTTATTTATATCATTTAAATAATTTTCAATAGTGACTAAGTTAAGAGATTTTAATTTTTTATCAAGCGCATAATTAACTTTTGATATTATTTTTTTTGATTCATTTTCTAAAATTTTACTCATTATTTCTTATTCATTTTTAATTTTTAAATAGAATGTATTTAAAAAAATATATAGTAAACTATATTATGGCTTGTCATTATTGTCACTCATGTGAACATAATATAAACGATTGTCCTAACATTATTTGTCGTTATTGTAATGAAGTTGGACATCCAAAATGGTTATGTAAAAATAAAAATAAAAAAATTGATAAAAATGATAAAAATGATAAAAATAACAAGCCTAAAAAAAATAATGAAAAAGATATTTCTTATTATTTAAAATTAAAAGTAATAAAATGGAGTGAAATAATTTATATGTAAAGTAATGCAATTACTGAATATATTTTTATATTTTTTTAGAAAAATATATTATTATCAATTAACATTTATGTTAAGAATAGCTCATAGAGGATATTCTTCTTTATATAATGATAATAATATAATATCATTTCAAAAGGCAATTGAACATCATTTTGATATAATTGAAATGGATTTACAACTCAATAGTGAAAATGAAATCGTCATTTTTCATGATAATAATATAAATAATAAGTTACTAAAATATGTAAATAATAAAGAAACACAAGAATATAAATTAGTGTTTTTTAAAGATTTTTTTAAAAATATTGATTTACCTAAAAATATGAAACTTTTATTAGACTTAAAAGGATGTGATGATAAATTAGCAATAATATTATATGATTTTTTGATAAACAATAAAATAAATCTTTCTCAAATTATAATAGGTAGTTTTAATTTAGATTATCTAAATTATATAAATAAACAATTATTTAAAATACCTTTGGGATTTATTACAGCTAATAATGATTTTAACATAAATTCTTTTTTATATAATAAAATAAAATATATAATTGTAGATATAACTAATATATCAAAAAGAAAAATAAATAAATTAAAACGTCATAATAAAATAATATTTGCTTATACATGTCATAATGAATGTGAATTGGAATTATTTCAAAATAAACATTTAGATGGTATTATATCAAATATAAAAATAGATTAAATAAATCCCCATACTTCATCTTCTTTAACATTATTTGGATCACAATCTTTTACTACTAAAAATCTTCTCTCAGTATTATTTGAACATACTTCTCCTTTACACCCTGGAACATTTGTGGTTAATTTATTAACTTCTGGTTGAGTAAGACCAATGCATTTTAAATTTTGATTGTTTTGATTTGTTGAAATCAAACGATTGCTTGCATTATCCCATGACCAATTTTGATTAGGATTGTCTGTTTTACATTCAGATATAAAAAGTTTATTATTTTTATTATCAAATGTTAAACAATTATCATCAAATCTACTTTTAAGTTTACTATCATCACCTAATATCCAATCTTGATAAGATGCATAAGGAATAATAGAAGACATAAAACTTAAACTTTGTGCATTATCTGTTCCTTCTGTTCGTGTAGCAATATATTCTGGAACAAAATTATTTGATCCCTTTTTATGACTTCCTAATTTATTTGCTAATTTTCCAGTCGCAATATAACTTCCACCAGTAGGACCGGATGGACCTTGAGGACCTATTGGTCCTACTAATAATGGACTTTGAATATTAATTAATTTTTGTAATTCTTGTTTTGAAACTTGAGATATCATATTTGAAACTTCTGATTTTTGCTTATCATTTAATCCCATTTTATCGTATTTTATCTTATCATCATTTTCGTTCCATGGATTTGTATCAGAATCTTGAAAATTTTCAATCAATGATATTTTGTATAAAGGGTAATTTTTTTCTTTATTATTATTAATATTTTTAAAAAATATAATAATTAATAATACAAATAAGAATAATAATATAATACATAAAAGTTTATTAATCATATAATAAAAGAAGATAATTTATTAAGAAATTAAAAATTTAAATTTTTAGAAAATAAATATTTTTTAATCATTTATTATGACACATTTATACATCATAATATAAAAGTAAATAAAACCTTTCAAGAGTTATTAAAAAATAATAAAAAATAATAAAAAATAATAAAAAATAATAAAAATAAAATTTTAGATTTTATTGATAAATATACAAATATTTTATTATTTAATAAATTTATTTTTAATATAGCATGTAGTCATTGTAACTTAGAAATAGTTAAACTAATATTTGAAAAACTACATAATAAATTAATTAATTTTAAAAATGGTTTATTTAATTGTATTCATCAAAATAATGAAGAATTATTTGAATGGTTAAATTCAAAATATAAAACAAATGATTTTTATATATTTTTAAGATATTGTATAGTTATTACACATACCGACATTTACACCTTTGCATATTTAAAACGCTGATTTTTAAATAATTACTACTTAAAGAAATATAAAAATATAATATTAGCAATGAATAGCAATGAATAGTAAGAGGTCTATAAAGATTTGTTCATTAAAGGTTTGAATTATTACGATGACAATCGGTTAAGCTATATGCAAAATAATTCTTTTTTTACCTTATAAAACTTCATATCCGTTTCAAGACGGATACTAACCAAATTTTTACATTTTTGTTTATTTTTTTGTCGTTAAGTCGGCGTTTTAAATGTACAAAGGTGTAAAATATTTACATCATTTAAATCATATTGATTTACATAAAAATAATAATGAATTATTTTGATTTACCTTATTTTGAAATAGCATGTAATTCAAATAATGCTGAACTTATAACTTTTTTAGATTCAATCTTATATTATTAACATTATAAAAATAAGTACAAAACAACTTCTTTTTTTTTGTAAATAAAAGTTCTTTAGTACTTTTAAAAAAATTGAATATATTTTTAATTAAAAAATATATTTAGAGATAAAACGACGAATTAAAATATGTCAATGTTTGGTGATCAAGAAATTAAAGTTCCTGACGAGTGTTATTGTCCTATTACTGGAGAATTAATGACTAATCCTATGATGGATAAAGAAGGAATTAGTGCTGAAGGAAGTGAGTATAAAAAATGGATAAGAATAAGTGGTAAATCACTTTCTCGAACACCATTGAAAGAATCTGAATTAAGACCCAATATTGGTTTGAAAAATTTAATTGAGCAATTAAGACCTTTGATAAAAAAAGAACAAATGAAGAAAATTATAGATACAACTAAATTAATGAAAAATGATGATTCTACTAATAAAAAATTAAATATTATTATGTGTATTGATAATTCTGGTTCTATGATGAACGAAGCAATTGCTAAGGACATTCATGGAAACACAGAGTCTAATGGTTCTACTATATTGGATCTTGTTGTCCAATCATGTAAAATGTTTATTTCAAATTTAGAAGATGGAAATATTATTACTATTATTACTTACAGTTCAAATGCTACTATTTTAGTAGATACAACAGTGATTAATGAAACAAATAAAAAAAGTACATTTACTATTTTAGATACATTAAGAACAGATGGTATTACAAACATGTGGAAAGGAATGACGAAAGCATTAGAAGTTTCTAAAGAAACAAAAGTTGATACACATGAAACATCTATTTTGCTATTTACAGACGGTGTTCCAAGTGATACTCCTAGTAGAGGTTATGAAGGAGCATTAAAACAGTATTTTAGAGAAAATAGTGATGTTGAAAATGTACCCATTCATACATTTGGATTTGGATATTCATTAAAATCTGATATATTAGATAGTATTTCAGATTTTAGTAAAGGTATTTATGCTTTTATTCCAGACCCAAGTATGATTTGTGATATTTTTTCAAATTTCATTGCTTATTTATTAAATGATTCTACAATTGATTTTTCAAGTGAAATTGAATTTAATGTCATGAGAGAAGAATTTGTTAAATTAATTAATACATTATACAAAGAAATGAATATTAGTACATCTCAAAGTTATGATAAATCTGTATCAAATCTTCAATCATTTATTGATAAATGGAGTTCAAATGATAATTCATATATTCAAGCATTATTAAAAGACGCCAGAGGAGAAGTTTTAACTTCTATTAAAATTGAATCATTTAATAATTGGGGTAAACATTATTTACTTTCATTAGCAAATGCTCATACTTATTGTATGTGTAATAATTTCAAAGATCCTGGTGTTCAAATTTATGCGAATGATAGATTTGAAACACTTCGTGATGAAGCTGAAAAAACATTTGCTACTATTCCTTGTAATCAATCAAGAAAAGGTAGAATTGAACAAAGATCTGATGGTTCTCAAGTTTGGAGTACACCATCTCAGATATTGTCTCCAACTTATTCAAATCATACTCAGGGAGGTTGTTTTCATGGTGATTGTACAATTTTAATGGAAGATAGTAAAACAACTTTACTAAAAGATATTAAACCAGGTGCTACTGTAAAAACAGAACAAGGTTATGATGTTATTGAAGCTATTTTAATTTCAAAAATGCCTGAATCTACATGTAATTTAGTTCATCTTGAAGGTGGGTGGATTGGAACCCCTAATCATCCGATTAAGATTAAAGATGATTGGATTCATCCTAAATCAATTGGTCCTATTAAAAATACAGAATGTAATGCTGTTTATAGTATTTTACTAAAAAACAGACATAGTAGTATTTATATTAATGGAATTGAATCAATTACTTTAGCACACGACCTTCATGGAGAAGTTGAAGAACATGATTTCTACGGAAGCGAAGTGATTGTTGAATCAATGAAGAAGTTGAGTGATTGGAATTCAAAAATAATTGAAGTATTGCCTACTCAATTTGTTCGTGATTCCGAATCAGGTTTTGTGATTGGATTTAGAAATATATAAACAAAATAAACAAAATAATTTAATTTTATTCAAATAAAAAATTTATAAAAAAACAAAAACATAATTTAGTGTATATATGTTAGAAAAATTAGATTTATAGTATTTAGAAATATATTTATAAATATATAATATCATGAATTTTCAATTAGTAAATAGTATTCATGCTGCAAAAGTACATAGAGAAATTGTGGATGAACTATTTGCGAAAAAGATTGTTTATCCGGGACAATCGATTGATGATATTGTAAATTATATTGAAGAAAATGTAAAACAAAAAATAGGGTATGATCCACAAGACCCATTAAAAGCAGGATGTGCGTTTCCTGCAAATATATCTGTGAATGAAACAGTTGCTCATTATACTTCATCGAAACAAAATAGTAATTATATATTAAAAAAGGATGACATTGTTAAAGTAGATTTTGGTGTACATAAACAAGGGGGTATTATTGACAGTGCTTGTACATTTTATTTTGATGATAAATATAAAGATCTTATTGATATATCTAAAAAAACAACACAATATGCGATTGATTGTTGTGGTCCTGATGTTCATTTAGGAGAGTTAGGAGAACAAATAGAAGAATATGTAAGATCCAAAGAAATAGAAATAGATAATAAAACAGTTCCATTATATACATTGAGTGATTTAAGTGGTCATAATATAGGTAATTATTTGATACATAAATCGAAAGCAGTTCCAAATATCAAATTTGATTATCCTGTTTTAATGGAAGAAGGTGAATTTTATGCGATTGAACCATTTGTATCTACTTTTTCAAGTGAGTCTTATTATGATAAACCGATTCAATTATATATGTTAAATCGTAATTATGAAAAAAATATTCATAAACTACAAAAAAATGAGAATAAATATTTTAATGAAATAAAAAAACAATATGGAACACTATGTTTTTGCGATCGATGGTTACAAAATGATTTAAATCAATTTAATCAAAATAGTTTAAACGGGTTAGTACATCATAAAGTAGTGGATGAATTTGAAACAATTTATGTACCAAAAGGACATTATGTATCACAATTTGAACACAATATTTTTATAAAAAAAAATGGTGTATTAAAATTAACGGAAAATAAATATTATTAAATAATATGTGTTTAGAGGATTATCAAAAATCAGCTAACGTCCATAATTATATCAAAAAAGAACTTAAAAAAAATATATTAAAACCTGGAGTTTCTTTACATGAAATAACAAGATTTATTGAAGATACTATCAAAGAAAAAATGGATTATGACCCAAATTGTCCATTAAAAGCAGGAATTGCTTTTAATGGACAACGTGGGTCAATAAAAGAGTTGCTCATTACACATTACCATTATATGCTAAAAAATATATATTACAAGAGAAAGATATATTAAAAATTGATTATGGTATTCATAAAAATGGTTAT
>JGI10211J14876_10000851_pt1 | contig 13260 bp, 10 predicted proteins | sample Etolagsediment_FD_14876 | JGI IMG/M metagenome (IMG submission 14876)
TTTTATATTTTTCAATCTTACCCATTCTTTCTTGAATTAATTGTTCAATGGTTTTTTTTAAAGAAAAATCAATATTTTTAATATTTATTAATAATTTTCGAAATTCATTAGGAAAATTAACTTTATTTTCTTTTAATTTTGACCATCTTAGATTATTATAATTATTATGTGTTGCTAATTGATATAAACTACAAAAAATTAATTTTAATTGAATAATAACATATTCTTTATATATTTCAAATGAAATATCAATTTTAATATTTTCTAAAATATCTCTAATCTTTTTAATAGAAGTTACAATATTATCAAAAAATGATTTTTTTGATTTATTTGATAAATTTTGACTTGTAAATTGATTTTTATAAATAATAAGTAATTCCACTAAATTATCAATTTCTAATTTTAAAGAATTGAAAGAATTATGTGAATTTCCACCTTCATGAAAACTAAAAGTAATAGGTATAATATTTTTTTCTTGTTTTGTTTTTGTATTTTCATTTTTATTTTTTTTATTAATTTCTTTAACAAAATTTTGAAGAATATTGTATAAATCAATTATATTAATCATTTTATTTTCAATTTTATAACCTATTAAATCATAAAATTTATCAATAAAATCTTCTTTTACTTTATTATTTAATTTATCTAAATTTTTTATTCTATTTTTTGTTTTTTCATTATTTTTATTATTATTATCTCCACCACCACTTGTAATTTTAATATTATCTAATTTTGTATTAATCTCTTCATATAGTTTTTTTAAATCTTTTATAATTGGATCATTAGGATCAAATTTTATTAATTTTCCCATTATTTTTTCTATAAATTTTTTTTGATCATCTATAGAATTAATATCATAATTTTCCTTTAATTTTTCTTTTTCATCAAGTAATACAAAAGGTTTATTTAAATTATTTAAATATGTACTTATTTTTTTTAAATTATCAATAAGTAATTAATTTTTATATAATTTAAACTTTTATTAAGTGAGTTATTTTTTTTAGATTCATAATAATTTTTATAAATACAAATATTAAAATCTTTTAAGATAGGATTTTTATAATTATAAAAATAATCTAATAAATTAAATTGATTAAAAATAACATTATTTTGAAATATAATTTGAATATTATTTACATAATTTATATAAACATAAGCATTCGTTAAAAACATCAACGGAATAACATATGTATTTAAATAAGTTCTTTTCATTAATTCAATTTTTTGTTTTTTTTCTTTTTCTTTTTGTTCTTTTTTTTGTTTGTTTTTTAAATTATTGTTATCATTATTTAAAACAAATGGATAAGATTTAAGAGATTGGAATTGTTCTTCAATAAATTTATCAAGTTTTGTTTTATAATCTAAATATATTTTACTATTGTTTTGAATCATTGTATTTATTTTTAAATTTCCGAGTAAATTATTAGAACTCATACTAATAATTACAAAGATAATTTAATTTTGATTTAATAAATTAAATATTGTATTTTTTGAAAGAATGTATTTAGGTTTTTCAAATTGATTCGAAGATTGAAATAATTCAATTATTTTATTTTTATTTAAATAAATAAATGTAATAATTAGTATAAAAAAAGATATTATTATAAAATAAATAGTATTATAATTCATTATTAATACACCCTATTTTATTCTTGTTTAATTACCTAAATAATTTCTTTAGAAATTTTTTAGCCATCATAATACTCATCAAGAGGTAAAATATTTTTAAAAAAATATTTGTTTAAAAATCAAAAAAAATTGAAAAATTAATTTGTTAAAAGTTAAATATATAAGAAAAAAAATATATATAGCTAATATGAGTGATTCTAAAAAGGAAACAAATTATACCATCAATGACTTTTTAGCAGAACATAATGTAGCTAATAGTCAAAATTATACTCATACATCAATAAACTCAGGTAAATATAATATAAAAGATGAAGAGTTAGAAATATTTTATAAATTATATGAAAAAGCAATATGCGATAAAAAATTTATGTATTTAACAGAAAGAACCAATGATTTAGATTTTGGACCCATTATTATTGATTTAGATTTCAATTATGAAAATGAAATATTAGAGCGACAACATAATATAACACATATCAAAAAAATAGTAGAAATCTATAATGAAGTATTGATTGAAAATTTAGATATTGATGAACACGATGACAGATTAAAAGCATTTGTATTTCAACGAGATGATATATATCAAAAAAGTGGTATTAAAAAGGATGGTATTCATATATTATATCCAAAAATAATTACTTTTCCACAAGTTCAAATTTATTTACGAGAGTGTATATTAAAAAAAATTAAACCTATTTTAAAAGATATACCATTAATAAATGAAATATATGATGTTGTAGATAGGGCAGTTATTTATAGAAACCCATGGTTAATGTTTGGAAGTCGAAAACCAAAGCTTGATCCATATCAATTGACAAATATCATTGATTATAAATCAAATGATTTAATAGGTAGTTATGATTTTGAAAACCCATATCAATTGACAAATATCATTGATTATAAATCAAATGATTTAATAGGTAGTTATGATTTTGAAAATGCAAATATTGCGGAATTTTTTTCGATTCGAAATAAAAAGAACAATGAAGTGATTCATATGAAGGAAGATAAAAAAGACAATGTAGAGATCAAAAAAACAATAAATAATAAAATAACAAAAAAGTCAAAAGAGTTAATATTAGATAATTTCGAAGATATTCAAGAATTAGTATCAATACTAAATATAGAACGTTGTGTTAATTATACTGATTGGATTTCATTGGGTTGGTTACTTCATAATATAGATTCAGAATCACAAGAATTACTTGATTTATGGATAGAATTTAGTAAAAAATCGGATAAATATAAAGAAGGTGTTTGTGAAAAAGAATGGTCAAGAGCAAAAAATGAAGGACTTGGATTACCAACTCTTCATTATTGGGCCAAAATTGATAATTTAGCAAAATACAAAGATATAATGGAAAAAAGTCTAAATAAGTTAATTGAAACATCTATAAAAACACCCACACATTCAGATATAGCCAAAGTTTTACACCGATTATATGAATATGATTTTGTATATAGTAATGGCGATTGGTATAAATATGAAAATCCATTGTGGAAAAAAGAAAATGATGGTGTTTCATTGAGAAAAATAATATCGAATGAAATACCAAAAATCTACATGAAAGTAATTAATAAATATAATAAAATGATTAGTTCTGAAGGCAATGATTTAAGTGAGCAAGAAAAGGAAGATTGTAAAAATAAAACAAAAGAAATATTAAATATTATTAAACAATTGAAAACAGTAAGTTTTAAAGATAATATCATGAAAGAATCAAAAGAAAATTTTTATAATAATGATTTTCATAAAAAGCTAAATTCCAATAAACATTTAATGGGTTTTAAAAATGGAATTTATGATTTTGATGCATGTGAATTTCGAGATGGTCGTCCAGATGATTATGTACAATTATCAACAAATATTGAGAAGATTGATTTTGAAGAAACAAATGAACATTTTGATGATTTAAAACAATTTATTGATACCATTTTTGTGGATCAAGAAATTCGTGATTATTTTTTGACATATTTAGCTACAACACTTCATGGTCATAATTCAGAAGAAAAGTTTCATATTTGGACTGGTTCAGGTTCAAATGGTAAGAGTAAATTTTTAGAATTAATAACAAATTCTTTTGGTGATTATGTTGTTAAATTTCCAATTACGTTATTAACAGGTAAAAGAGGAGCATCAAACGCATGTAATCCAGAAGTAATTGCTGGTAAAGGATGTCGTTTTGGTTATTTTGACGAACCAGATGGAATTGATAATTCAAAAATGAATGCGGGTTTATTAAAAGAATATTCGGGTGGAGACAAAATTACAGCTCGTGCACTTCATAAAGAACAAGAAATTATTATTCCACAATGGGATTTAAATCTATTATGTAATGATATACCAGAAATGCCGCCACATGATGGTGGTGTTTGGAGACGTATGGTAATTATTGAATTTAAATCAAAATTTACACGAAAACCAAAAGAACCCAATGAATTTCCATTAGATGATCAACTTTCTAATAAAATGGTTCATTGGAGTGAAATATTCATATCATTGCTTATTGATGTTTATTGGACCAAATATAAGAAACATGGATTGAAATTACCAGGAGAGATTGAGAAATTTACCAAAGAGATTCAAGCACAAAATGATTTATATTTGGAATTTATTGATGATAATTTGGAACAAACAAAAGAAAATGATGATTTATTAAATATGAATGAATTATATGATGAATTTAAAGTTTGGTATGAAGAAACATTTTCGAATCATAAATATCCATCAAAGAAAGAAATCAAAAATTATTTAACAAAAGTATATGGAAAGAAGATTGTGACAACAAAAGGATTAAAAGGATTTGTATTTAAAAATAAATCTGATGAAGATGAATTAATACCAAAATTTAATAATGACGTAAAAAATGGTTATTAACTTTTTTCTTTTTTTATTTATTTATTAAATATAAATTTGATTTATATTTAAAATTAAAAAGAATGAGTAAACTATGAGTTACCCACTAATAGGATTATTTAATGGAGTTTTACATTCTTTTTTTTTAATACTTGGTTTTGGAACAGCAGTGAATAAATTAGGAGATTTTTTTAAAGTCTTAGAAGAGGAGCAAAATGATAATTTTAAAAAGGGTTTTGATAAAATATCAAGTGATTTAGTAAAAGATTTTAATAATAGTTTTGTATCATTTAATTTAATAAGTTCAAATGTTTCAAAAATGGCTGTATTAAGTTATGAATTGATGATAGGAGAAAAATATATCAAAAAAACAAAAGAAGGTAAAATAGTTTTACAAGATAAGACATTGACTTTAGATAATTATGAAGAAAAAATTGGAAAATTAAATGAAAAAGTAAAAAGCTATAAAGATTTACTAAAAAATATGAAAGAACAACAAAAATTAAATCTTGAATTAAGTGATATTGAAGAAGATGATGAAGAAGAGATGGAAGAAGTAGAAGAAGTAGAAGAAATAAATAAAGATGAATAAATAATAAATTTGTAATCTATATAAAATCTTTTTAATATTATTATTTATGGAGAATCATGAATGTATAAATAATAACATTGATAACTATGCATTTTATTTATTTTTATTTTTAGTCACCCTTTCAATGGGAAGTGATTTTTATTATGTATTGCAAAATATTCAAAATACAGATTTTATAAAAAAACAAATTTCAAAATATGAGGACTATAGTAATTTATTTAGTAATGTACTTTGTAATAATATAGGAACAACTATAAAAAAAATAAAATCAAAAAAAATAAAAAATAATACAAATGAAGATAATAAAGAATATGAAAATATGATTAAAGATGAAAAAATACAAAAAAATAAAGAAATATTAGAAGAAGTAAATAAAATTAAAGATGATTCAAATAAAAATATTAAAAAAAAAGTAAGAAAAATTAACAAACCAATAGAAAAAAATGATACTAATAATCAAGAAAAAAAAAAATCAAAATACAATAATCAAATATTAGAAGAAGCATAGATTTATACATTATTTACAACATTATTTACAATATTATTCTTTTTTTCACTATTAAAATAGAGCAAAATAAAAACAAATATTATAATAGATAAAATAAATAGAGATACTAAAATATTAATTAAATAATTATTTACATTTTCTTCTTTGTTATTTAGAAGAATAGCCTGATTTTTCGTTGTTATTTTTTTTTCTAAATTATTATTTAAATTATTAATTACTATTTCATTAATATTATTAACATCATTTACATTTTTATTATTTAGATGTTTTAATTCATCTGTCATAAGTTGTTGATACACCAATAAATTTGAAATATAATCTTTAAAAACATTAATATCATCTTCCGAATCAGGTGCATTATCATAATAATTTTCAAAATTAAGAAGAGCACTTGTTACTCCCTCACTTTTTGCCCAATTTTTCATATCAAATACATCATTATCAATTTCATAAATATCAATAAAATATAAACATGAAGCATAATTATCAAGTTGATATGAATTTGAATAATACACAAAGAAACTTTGATTATTATCATTAGCAATTTTCATTGCCTCTTCAATTGTATATGCTTTACCATAATAATTAATAGCACTTTTATATTGTGCGTCATCAATAATATTTTGTAATGCATCTAAATTTTTAAAAAGTTTCCATTTTCGCTCAATATCAGTTTTTTTTTGATTATCAAAATTTTTCTTATTAAGTTCTTGAATTGCTTTTTCTTTAGAAATATTCTCATTATTATTAACTTGATGAATTTGTTGAAATTTTTGTGCTTCTAAGTCCAATAATTCTTGTCTTTTTATTTCAATATTTGTATCCACTTCATTTATTTGAGCATTTAAATGTTTAAATTTATTTTTTTTATATTTATTGACATTATTTACTAACATAGGTGTTTTGTAAATAGGATTTTGACAACTATACAATAATTTTTTTTGATTTATATTAGAATATTTTTTTTTATCATTTTGGTCAATATAAAATGAAATACACTTTGCTTGAAATTTTGGATCTTTCTTATTTTTTGGACATTCAAGTTGAAATACAAAATTTTTCTTTATTTCATCAACTGGTATGATTTCTTTATTTTTTAAACTTTCATTATAACATTCATAATTAATTTCTAAAAATAATTTTTCACTACAATTTTTTTTATTTACTTGTATAAAATTAAAAAAAATTTCTTTTGCTTTAAATCTACATATTTCATTGTTTTCATCACAACTACTTTCAAAATAATCTTCTATTGGAAAAGTTGCAATATTTTGATTACCACATAATAAATAAATATTTATAGAAGATAAATCAACAGGAGATGATTTTTTTTTCTTAAACATTAAATAATTATGATGAAATCCTTCTTTATTTGTTTGTTTTCTTGAGAAATCTAAACAATCTTGAAAATTATTTAATGTATCATTAGAATGACTACTGATATAATCAAAATCTTTATAATCATTATCTAAACACCCTAAATAAAGTTCATTTTGATTAGAAGATTTACAATAATGTTTAAGATTTTTAGTATCAAAAGTACACATATAATTTTTTTCACATTGATTATCACTAATACAATTCTTATATGATTTTTTCATAATATCTAATAAATATAAATATTATTTTTTCATAAAAAAGATTAATTAAAGATTGACTGTATATGTACTATCATTCACTAATTTACTATTAGTATATAATTTATCAGCATTAGGATTCATTTGATAATGACCACTTTCTTCTGAGTTTGTATCATACATAACCTTATCATGATTTACCCAATCAATTTTATCAAATATTTCTGAATCAGAATCTGCACTTACATCAATCTTATCACCGCCATTTGGTACCAATAATTGTTTTGGAGCACTCTTATCATAATAGAAATAACCAGGAACAACATTTACCGAAGCACCTTCTTCTTCATTATAAATATCTTCTGTTACAGGACAATCACAATTTTCATCAATGAAATCTTGTTTGCTACCATATAAACGTTCTTGCATATTAGATTGAACTTGAGAACCAAGATCTTTTATAGAATTTAAAATAGCTAAATTTTTACGATTATCAATAAAGTGAGAAACAGTTTTAAAATAAAGAACATTATATTTATACATAATCATTGTAACAAAAACAAGAATTAATAAAACAACTAATATGCCAAATAATTTATCATTTATTTTTTCTAAAGCATATAAAGCAACAACAGTCATTAAAACCAATGCAAAGAAAATTCCTATATAAAGCATATAAATATTCTCGTCATTATTATGCATATTAACATGAATTTGTTCAATCAATCTATCTTTATTAATAATTGAATTTTCAATAGATTTTATTTGATCTAATTGACCTTCTAATTCATCATTTTTTTTATTTTTTCTAATTGATCTTGTTTAACTAAAATTTCATTATTAATATTATAAATTTGATTTTGTGTATTTAAATCTTGTGAATTCGTTTGTAAATTAATACTACTTAATTTAGATTGTAATTGTTTACTTACTTGAATTGGATCCATATATATTATAATTACATTTTATTTACTTTTATTTTTTCTAATTTATTTCTTCGCATTCTTCTATACCAACTTCATTGGGATCATTATCACATATATAACGAGCTTTTTGTGTAGTATTTGGTTTAAAATCACATGGAATGGTTGAATATTTATTTAATCCATTTTTCATTTTTCTTGGCATACCATCAATACCTCCTAACCATTTACATTGATAATAAATTGATTTTGGATAAGTTGTACCAAAGAAAGGTTGAGGACTATCTTCATCATCCATTTCTGCCATTGTTTGAATATCTTGATTAATAGGTACATCACCATATTTCCATACATTTAATGAAGGATCTGTTTTAAGAACTTGTCCCCATTTATTATATTTTACATAATCAGCTTCTTCTGTTATATCATAACCTTCATCAGATGGTTTTGTAGTACAAGTGTTGGGACATGTATAGTCAGGTATTTTATTTTCTAATGCCTTCTTAGTATAATCTTTCATATATACTTTTAATCCTCTAATTCTTGAATCAATACTTTGGAGATTAAAATAATAAATAATATGAATATAACAAGCAATTGCCATAACAATAAATAAAATCACAACAATACCCATAAATTGTTTAAATTGCATTTTTCCTAAGGCATGAATTAAAAATAATATACATGATATTAATACAAAGAAAGTAAAATATTGAAGAATAATAATATTTCTTTCTTTATAAAAAATAAGTCCTTGTATTTTGTATATAAGTTCTTCTTTATTTTGAATAGATGAATTTACTTGAACAATATTTTTATAATTATTATTAAATTTTATATCATATTGCTTAATTAATTCATTTGTAATATTATCAAGAGTTGTACTCATTCTATAATTTTAAGATATATTATTTATTTAAAAATATTTAATAAATTTAATAAAAAAAGATTAATAATTATTGAATCAAAAAAGCTAATACAATTAACATTATTAAAATAATAACAACATAACAAGCTGTATTATTTCTAACATTATTTGTATAACTTTCAATAATAGATTTACCATTTATTTTATTTTCTAATGCTTGTGTATTTTTTTTATCAGTTGATGTTGGTGATTCATTTGTTGATAATTTATTTATATCCTTAGCATTTTTGCTTAATTTCGCATTTAAAGAAGGGTCATTTTTTAAATTTGCTAATTGTTGATTATAATCTGCTATTTGCTCTCCATATTGATTTTGGTCATCAATTGATTCTGATATTATACTATCATTTTGAACACCACTATGTTCTTCTAAATTTCTATTATAAACATCTTCAGTATCTGGTACTTTATTATAAATACATTTTGGATCAGCATAATAACCCATAACTTTTCTATTTGAATCAATCGCATTATCTATTATTGCTGTATTCTTAAATTCTTTTGTAAAAGTTAAATTACTAATATAAAAACCCTTAATATTTGTACTACCATTAAAAGAATTTTTTATATACATTTTTCTATTTTTCAAAGGAGTTAGATAACCAAACATTTTTTTGTTTTCTACTTTTTTTCCATCTACATAAACAGTATATATATAATATTTTTTAAATTGTATAAAATCAATTTTAATATTCATATATTCATTTGTTTTATTAGGCAAATTAAAATTAATTCCATCATTCCAGTTTTTATTTGTTCTAAAACGAAAATGAACTTTTCTATAATTATTTGGCCATACCCAAACACCGGGGGATCTTTCTCTACTATTATTTCCATAAATAAATAAATTACTCCATTTATTTTTTGGTATTTTATTAGGATTTATTTTAAGATTAAAATCAATCGACCATTTTTTTCCAGAGAATATTTCATCTATTTTTTCAGTATTTACATTCATTAATTTTTGTTCATCTGATTTATTTGAACCAATAACATAATCAATTTCATCAATAGATAATTTATCCAAATCAATTTTTCTATTTAAATTAAAATATTGAGTATCGTTTTTTATTTTTATAACAGGACCATTATTTTTCCACCAATTATCATCTTGACTGTTATATAATACAATATCTTGTTTTTCATAAATTAATATTAATTTAAGTTGTGTCATTTTTAATGAATTATCAGCAACTTTAATTCGAAAACCATCAAATTTTTTACTGTTAAGATCAAATTGAATTGGAATTTTATACAAATTATCTTTTTCAAAACTATATTCACTTAAATTTACTTTATTTGATACTACATCAGAACCATTTTGTAATGCAATAAATTTAACTTTATTAGAATCCGATTGATCTTCATTTGATGTTTTTATAATAAGTTTCATATCAACAATAATAGGTCCCCTTTTTAATAAAAGACAATTCGTAATATCATTATTCATATATCCTTCTACTTCATAATTATCAAAATTTTCAATAGTATTTGGACTTGGACTTGTTATATTAAATCTTTTCATTAAATATTGAGACCCAATACGTTTTTCAACATGTTTTTTTTGATTTGGATTTAATTTAGAAAAATCAAAACTTAAATTTCCTTTATACCCAGAAATAGTATCAGCATTTCCAAACATTTGGTTAGGGACTCCATTAAATAAATTACATTTTTTCTCTTTTGTATCAAATGTAAAAGCTTTACAATAATCTTGTTTTGAACATACATCCTGACATTTTGAATTAGTATTTGTATCATTACCAACAAAATAAGAATCAATTTTAGATAATTTATCAGGAAACTGAGTACCTTTTTTTACAATAAAACCCTTTTTATTTGTGGGTACTAAATCTGTAAAAACAGAATTATACATGTTTTTATTTCCCTTATTAAGTACTGAAAAAGATTGATTTCTTTTATTAGTAATACCATCTACATAACCAGGGATTGCACTAAATGTTTCAAATGATGATTTAAAATTGTCTTCAAATATTTGACTTGACATATAATGTAAAAATAGATTATTATTTTAGAAAAATATATTTATTTTCTAAATGAAAAAAATAAAAAATATAATAAATTACATTTTACAATAAAAAAATAATACAATAAGTGCTAATATTAATAAAATAATCAATAAATAATAATAATTACTCATTGATGATTTAATTGTATTATTTTCAAAATGCTCAATATTTTCAAATGCTTCTCTGTCACTTGCTCTAAAATCTCCTTTTGTTAATTTCGTATTAACTGGTGTAAATGGCATATTTCTATAATAAGTTTGATTTCCTAAAATTTTACCCATTGGACTACAAGATACAGTTGATGTTCCTAAACTTATTGCCTTATCAAGGTCACTACCAGTCCAACATTGATTACCATCTTCTTTATCATATTGAAGTCCAAAAACCATTTCTTTATTTTTTTCTGCTAATTGTGCACAGGCATTTCCATCAACAACAGTTCCTCGATAGTTAGGTAATGCTCTTTGTTCAGTACTATCATTAAAACAACCTTTTTTTGTATAATTACCAATATTTAAAGGCGCGTCAATACAATCATAACTTCTATTTTCTATACAACCAACATTTTTCCAATGTTTTTTTAAAGATGATAAATTATTACCAAATTCTTTTTTTAAATCTGGATATCTATTAGCATAACAAATAGCTTGATTATCAGTTAAATTTGTACTACATTTTAAAATATCACCAGGAATACCCAATGTTCTTTTAAAATAAACAGTTTTATTTTGTTCAAGCCATATCCATTTATTTTGTGGTGAAAATTCATAATCAAAACCAAAAGGGTTTGTTTCACTATCATTTTTGTCAACTACATTTGCTTTTACCCATGAACTTTCATAATTATAATTTGCTGGGTTATATAAAAATTGTTGTGGATTATTTACATCTGCTGAAGCATCCCATTCTTTATTGGAAAATACTTTTGATCCATTTTCAAGTTCTACATAAACAATTAATCCACCTTCACCAGCTACATTACATGAACATTTTAATGCTAAAATATTTCCATAACTATAATTTCTTTCAATATCTTTTCCTTCTATAATTGTTGCCTTAGATGGGTCATTACTTTTAAATGATTGTCTATTTATGACTAATTCAAATTCACTATTACAACGAATAATAATTTTATTAATTTTAAAACTACCTTTATCATTAATTAATTCTTTATCTAATGTACATGTTTGACCTATAACTTTTCTTAAGAAAAAACCATTTTTAACTTTACTTCCATGATTGACATAAGCAATTCTATTAGAATACATTTGTAATACACGACAACCACCATAACCACAATTTTTAGTATCTAATTGATTACTTAAACTTAAAAGAACTTCATCATTATAATGAATTAAATCTCCACTTTTTTCTTTTGATGTTTTCATAGGTAATACATAAAATACTGTTGGATTATTTTTACCATGATTAAATTTAACTGGGTCTTTTCGACCATTTTTTACAGACGTTGTAGCAACTCTACACCCATACATACCACAATTTGATGTATTTCCTTTGTCACTTGAATAAGCTAATACAACTCCATCACCAAATTGAATATAATCACCATCTTTTTTTGTACTATCTAAAGGGGGTCTTAAAAAAAATGATATAGGTTTTAAACCACCATGATCAAAATATAAATATCTTTTACTTTTTGAACCATTACCCATAGTATTAGCAACTCTACATCCAAAAAGACCACAATTTTGAGTATCTGAGTTCACTCTTGAATATGCTAATATTATTTTATCACCATATTTGATTGGACAATCTACATCATTTTTTGGAAGTGCTATTAATGTTCTTAATTTTTTCTTTTTTTCAAGTTTTTTTTTGCTTTTATTAAATGTTTTTTTGCTTTTATTAAATATTCTTTTTGTATTTTTTTTATTTCTTCTAAATCTATTTTTTCTTCTTCTACCTCTACCTCTCTTTCTACCTCTACCTCTCTTTCTAAAAGTTTCTATACTTTCATCATCGCTACTTTCAGAATCATCATCGCTACTGTCAGAATCATCATCGCTACTGTCAGAATCGTCATATTGTTCTGCTTTTACAATATCTAAAATATTTGAATTAAAATTTTCATATACATAATCAAATTCATTTTCATAATCTTCATCTTTGTTATTATTTTGAAATGATTCAACTATTTGTTGATTTTCTCCATAATCATTATAATCGGCATTTTCATTTAAAAGTTGAAAATCATA